>Ga0099824_1000067_pt1 | contig 71990 bp, 47 predicted proteins | sample SiratrowhiteBW_FD_76837 | JGI IMG/M metagenome (GOLD analysis project Ga0099824, IMG submission 76837) | Root nodule microbial communities of legume samples collected from California, USA - Siratro white BW | ecosystem: Host-associated > Plants > Roots > Nodule | place: USA: California... | reverse complement strand
TTTATTATTTATTTTATATATATATATATATATATATATATATATATATATATATATATATATATATTTCTGTCTTCTTCATTGTATTGTTTACGCTACGCACCATTCATAGAGTCTGTATCAACACTTAAACATTGAAAGATGAATTCTTAATTTTTTGCAGTAATTCTACAATTGATTTGAGGTTAGATTATGAATTGCTTGAATTATTTTTTAACTGATGAAATTCATAATTAATAATGGTTCGGGTGTAGAAAAGTTATTTGACTAAAACTTAATCCTAAAGCAATGAGTTATTTGTTGTATGAATTTTGTCTAAAATAATTAGTGTTGTATTAATTAATTTAATTATGATAATTGTTCATTTAATCAAAGTAATTTTAAATATTTTACTTCTATTGTATTTAATTTTGTTTTGGCTTTATTTAATTGCATTCTTAATTCTATTTTTTAAAAAAACAAATAATTTTTGGTATTTTAATGGTTTGATGCATGGATATTTGAGAAATTGTTACTGGCCAATTAACTTTCTAAAATTGAACCTAAAGTTTAACGAAACGCTAATTCGTTTTCTTCTTAATTGTTATATTCTTTTTTCTATATATAATATAATTCACAAAGTTTTGTGCGGTGAATGTGATTTAAAAATTTTAAAGTCGATTAATGATGCAGATTATATGGACAAATTTTGTATAGTACAAGTTTATGTGAGTAATTAAACAAATAATCCTGTTCCCGTACCTAACTCGGGTGTCTTTATGACAGATAAGGTAAATATAAATATATATTTGTAAACACTTAGGAATACATTTTAACTTAGAGTGGAGCACCGTATCCTTGCCGTAAAGTGCTCAACTAATTCTTTTATTAACAACATAAAAATTATAATAATAAGAAATTAACATATAAAAGGGAAAATTCATTGTTCTAATATGTTAGATTGAGAATACTGTGAATTCCTTTTATCAAGATAAGTTCTTGAGACGTATATTTCTCGTGGTTCTCGTAAGAAAGATATATTGAAAAGGTATAGGTATAAGTTAAAGTTGTAAGTAAACTTTTGAATTTACATTTTAAGCTTACCTCTATACAAGCTCTTTCTAGTGACAAAGAAAAAGAAAATATACAATTAGTTTCCAATGTATTTGTAATATGAAGTTTAATGTATACAATGGTTTGTACTAAGTTTGATATAGCTTATGTTGTTAGTGTTGTTAGTCATTTTCTTTCTAATCCTGATTTTGAGCATTGGAAAGTTGTAAAATGGATCTTAAGATATCTTTATGTTACTTCAAATTTGAAACTATATTTTGGAATTGGGAATTTTGTTCTTTGTGGTTACTCATATTCTGATATGGCAGAGGATGATGAATACTTATTTTTGCTTTGTTTTAGGTCTTGTGGTATCAAGAAGTGGACTTTAAGCCTAACTCAACTTACAAAACCAGCTTGTAAGGTGAGGTTTGCACCCACTTATAAATTATTGGAAGGCCTCATTTCTAGTCAATGTGAGATCTCCAACATGTAGATTTTGTCCCTCTCATTGGAGTTTCCACGTTAAAATTGTTGTGTGCTTTTCTTACTCTTACATATTTATTTTTTCTACTCTCTGTAGTTTTTGGATTGCAATTTATTATACTTCTCTTATTTCTTTCAAGTGAGAAATATCTTATCTTACACCCATATAATTTGTGCACTTTTTTGCTGTATAATCTTGTCTTTCCCAATGAGTGATGTTAGAGTCGATGGTGACTTGTCTTGAGGATTGGTTCAGACGAGTATAATTTGATCTTATATCGAAAGTCCTTCTGATAGAGGTTTCAGCAACCGTGTCCCAATATGATATGAATAACAGTACAATTAAGGGTCGTTAGTGAGGTGCTCATAGTTAAAAATGTTTTCACTCGAGAAGAATGTACTAATGTAGAAGGGACTCTCACTTAAGGATAAGATTGTTAGGAATCCAAGTGAGTCTAAGTTTCACAATGAGTAAAATTATGAAAGTTGAGTAAATATACAAGGAGAAAACCCACAAATTCATTACCTTAAAAGTTTTGAGTTGAAAGTAATATCAATCTCTTACAAGATTTAACTCGGGTCTCATTAACATATGTTTGAATCTCTATGATATTTTTTTCCTGACTTTCTTAACAATACCGAACCTATATATATTAAATATATTTTATATATTAAAGAAGAAGAGAAAGATATGAAGAAAGTTAGTTTAAATAAATTACGAATTGTAAAAAAATTACTTAAAATTAAAAGTCAATGTTTATGATAGATAAGTAATTTATTCTATTCCAATTAATCTCATTTTTTGTTTAAAATTGGGAATTCTTAATAATTAATTTATTTTGTTTAAACTTGTGAAGTCTTAATAAAGATGAATGTTTAAAATATTGTAATTTAAATTTTACTTGTAACACTTTTTAGTTTAGTTATATTTAATTATAAATTTTATGAAAAAAAATATAGGACAAAAAGAATGATTGATTTTTCACTATACTAAGTTCGAATTTTTTTTCCTCCAAAACCTTCTCTCTGTAGCATATGTAATTTTTTTGTCCTCTGTTTCCTTTTTAGACTTTGTTGGAACGATTTATCATCTTTTCTCTTAATAAAATGTACCATTATTGAGATTATGATGGAATAAAGATGAATTATATAGTTGGTTAAAATTTCTTTTAGAGTCAATCTTCCTCGATTCTAAAAAGTTTTCTATCTTGTCTTTTATTGTTTTTTTTTCTCTAATATGGTTGATGGTTTGGATTGTGTTTTTTTAGGTTATAGAAAGTTCTTTCTTGATTTAAGTTTATTTTGGAAAATTGTATTTAAACTAAAGAGAAGATAAAAGCACATTATACCAAACTCTATCAAAATGTGTTTTTATTGTCTTTGATGACTTGTATATTAACATGTTGTATAAGTACGCAGACGCAAGCACTAATAACAAATTAAGTTATCAATTTAAAAGAGAAGGTACTAATAAGTTGATTATGTGTGATGTAAATATTAAATTAAGAGATTTTATTAGATATCTAAGTTCAAAGTGTATTAGAATTTATGAAAATTTTTATATTAAGTTGGGGATGAAGACTTAGTGACTAAGACTTAAGTTTAGTAAATTTCTATTTAGATGTTACTTTCGTATATTTCTTTTACTAATTACACAGTAACTAAAATGTTGATTCAATTATTATTATTTTTTTTTACTTGTACAAGTTTAATATAATTTCCAATTTGTTTCCACATTTAATATAGATTATTACGATTTTTTTAGATATAACAATCACATTCTCCAAGATAACCTTATTCAAATCAAGCAGAATTATTATGGATAAGACTATTTTTCTGAATATTTAACATAACTACTATTTCAATTAGAACAACATCACACCAACTAATTTATAGTCGAGATTATCATAGATCAAATTAAAATAATTATACACCAATAAATTTACTTACATCATCATAATTTTACGATGTCAATACTAACGTAAATAAGGATTAGCCTTACGTGAATTCCACATCACAACATCACAAAACTCACTATATAATCTTTATCTTTTTCTTTCTCTAATATTATTTTCCTTGATACTTGTTCCATTTAATGAATCTAATAATTTGTTTACATCTATTTGTTCACTAAGTGATTTATGTTTTCAAACATATTAAGAAAACAAGGATTCTTAAAACATTATGGGAATAATTGCAAAGGGAAAATGGATCTTTTATCTCTTTGCTATTAGTTGGGCGGTAGAGAGATTAGGTAAAAACTCTTAAAAATCGTTTTCTTTTTGGCATTAGTGGAAGAGTTAGGTAAATAAAGTTGAAATATTCATTGCTTTATGGGTCTCACTTCCTAATGAAACCTCTTTCATCATTCTTGGCCAAAGAATGAACCAAAAGGTGACATATTTTGGCACTTGTGAAGAGTGGCAAAAGTGAAAATTGTGAGATGAAGGGGTGTTCATCTTTAGAGAAAGGAAAGGTGCATGAGGGTTGATGAACAATATCCAAGTTGCAAAACAATGAAGAAAGGGTGATAAGAAGAAGAAGAAAAAGGAAAACAAAAAGGTTGATTTGGATATATCATAATCTGCAAAAGCTTGTCCTCCACTATCACTACCCTTCAAATAAACTAAATTTTGGAAAGATGACAAATGATGCAAAAGGTGGTGCCATCACGGGAGTGTCACAAGAACATAGCCACAAAACATAAAGGAAAAAAACAACATCAAAAAGAAAGAAAAGAAAGAAAATAGAGGTATCAAGGTAACCTATTACTGTGCCTAGGATGCGTATTCATACATTTCATTGTCAGAATATTTCGAGAGGATAAAATTGGAGAGATCTCACACTAATGAAAATTGAGTCAAACCATATAAGAAAATGACACTATTTTCAACTCAAAACCTTAAGGCGTTGAGTTTGTGGATCTTATTTCTTATATGTTGCTTAACTTTCTCATTTTTATCCAATGTGAGACTTAGACTTACACTTGAATACCTAATAATCTTTTCAAAAATATCTCCTTGGAACTTAGAGTCATACTTGAATACTTAACAAATATCTATCTATATATATCACCAATTTGTTCTCTTATTTGGTGACTGAAGTTAACATTCTCATTTAACTATTCCTTCCATTTTTATTTTTAAAGGTCATTGGTTGTTTTTCTGCACAATTCATATAAATTTATATGCTAAAATACAATCCTATTTTTTCTATTGGTTATTCATATTTTAAAATGAAGGTATTTAATTTTTTTTATTAAAACTCAAATAATAATAAGTATAGTTATGAAACTTTAACATCTTCTTTAGGTGAGACCGCAAGGTCTATAAATCAGATATACTATAAAAGGAAAACAAAAATATGAACACGTGACGGTTAAACTTAACTTGTGCATAAATAAACAACACTTTTAGAAAATAAATAAACTAAATCTAGATTTTGGAAGATTGAAGCTATTTTCAATAAATCAAAACTAATTAGAGAGAACAAGACATTAAACTAAATAAAATTCAACCTTTTAAAAATTATAAAATTTAACTAAACTATTCCCATAACGATTATGTTTTCTATATTTAAATTATATTGTTTTTCATACTCAATCATCAATCCCTCTTTTTAAACCAAGAATGTCACCATACTCAATAATCAAAATTTTGGTATGGGCCACTTTATGAATAATAATAATAATAATAATAATAATAATAATAATAATAATAATAATAATAATAATAATAATAATATTATTATTATTATTATTATTATTATTATTATTATTATTATTAATATTAATATTACTTACTAAATCTGTTTGAGAGATAACAACTGCATCAAATAATTTGTATCATCATGATTATTATTATATTATTATGTTCATTATTATCATTAAAATTATTATTATTTTTTTATTATAATTAATAATAATAAAATAATTATAATTATAATTAATATTCAGTTATAATTAACAATCAATCTATTTCATTTTGATAGTTAAATTTAGTTACTAAAATTTTTGCTACTGGTTTAACCATTGATGGCTAAAATAAATTAATATTTAGTTGTTATTCTAATTATATTAGTAACTAATTTATTTCAATCATTAAATTTAGTTATTAAATAATTTGTTTTTAGTAATATTAATGGTGATTTTCATAATTTGTTTTAGTGATATTAATGGTGACTTTCATTATCATTATGTTTGATTTGTAGTCATCTATAGAAAACTAAAATAGTACTTATAATTTGTCAAGAATGCACTTTAAAATTAAAGTAATTTATCCCTTTAACTACTCCATTATATATTAGGGTATAATGAAAAAAATGTATAATTATATTTTGTAATGCTAAGTCTTCTATCATTATCACAAAAAATGTTTCAGAATATATAAAACTAAAATGGTCAAAGATTTGAAAAAATAAAATAAAATAACACTAGAAAGCCAACTTCAAACGATTGATGTTGACCAGATTAATGTAGATTTGAGGACTACTGATGGATACTTCTTTGAACAAGATTTGCAACTGCATATATACATGCACATCCACAAAATTAACAGGTCAAATTTTGATTAATGAGAACTAGTACATGTTTATGGTAGATGACATGCTACAGTAGAAAAAAAATAAGGGCAAAATATATGTTTTTAAGCCCTAAAAATGTCTGGAATTTTTTAAAATAAATATTTTATTAATAGTTTTTAAACTGTTTTTTTTTTTCCTGCTAATATTGTTAGTTTTTGTAGATCAAAGTGATGACATAACTTATGTGAATTATCATATGTAATACGAGACATGACATCCATATAGGTAGATATTTTCTTTTTATTTTTATTATTATAGTTTCTTATCTTTTCATAAAACTACTTTAATCCTTCAACATTTTGCTAATAAATTTTAGTCTTGCATCAACTTTTTAATTAGTCTCCATCATATGTCATTTTATGTGATTAAATGTTATCATATTTAAAAAAATTACGATTTTATAAAATACTATAAATTTTCTAATAAGCAAAAGTTTTCCCTACACACAAATTGTTTTCCTCTTAACTGGGTAATCGTGAACAAGTAATTCTTCTTACACCTTTATGTAATCACACGATGAAAGATGAACGTAGAAGGACTTTATTGATGAAAGTGAGACACTGACAATAATATAAAAATGTGAGAAAAGTTAAAAAATAAAGATTGAAAATGGTGGAAAAAAAGATGGAGAAGATGATAATGATAGAAGATGAGAGTGACGATATGCTTGGATCATGAACAAGAAGGAGTTATAAAAACATATGCATTTATATGGATGTGTGAGCATTTTGTCTAACAAAGATGCTCTTGCAAATCTTGTCGGTAAAAATCATTTAATTGGCTCCACACACCTAATCACATATAATTGTTCTTCCCTTTGCCTTTAAAATACAAATTACGTACAATTTTTCCTATTTTTTTGTACGTTTCTTCATAGCTATAGATTTGAATTTTGTACTAGGGAATATTTGCCAAGTGTCTTCATACATACTCATACGCAACTATATATGGAATTTAGATGTCATATATTACCTAGAGAGTCAAAGATTATTAATATGAAAGCATTGAATGTTGAATGTTGGTGTATCATTATTGACTTAATCTACATGTCACATAATAATATTATTAACAAAAAGGCTTAAATTTTGTGTAAGTATCTTTACATTTTTATTACATTAAAATGTAAATAATTAATTAAAAATAGAAAAAATACAATTTAAAATATATATATATATATATATATATATATATTCATATATAATTTTGTAAAAACAATATTAAAAATTATATAATTGTTATTTTTTAAAATACAATTTATTTACCTATTTTGAAATAAAAAATTATTTGCTTATTTATTTTAATATATAAATAAACTAATTAATTTTTTTTATTAGATGTAAAATTGTTTAATTAAAAAATGACACAAAAAGAAGTTACTAAATAATGTATTTTTTTTATAAAAGTATAGATAATGGTATAGAAAATTATATAAAAGATATTATTAATTACAAAATATTTGGTAAAAAGTAATTATAAAAATAAATATAATAATTTTAATAATTTTGTATGGTAGTTTTTATTTATTTTTTAGGTAGTTTTTTTTTGTTGGTAGTTATTTTAGTTTAAATAAATGGTTAGGACAAAATGGTAAGAATTTGAATAAAAAATAGAATCCCTTTATTAATGTCATAGATCATTATTATTATTAAACAACTTGTTTACAATATAAAGAGAAGAATAAAAAATTGAAAATAGTTCATTTATAAACTAAAAAAATAATTAATTAAAAATCTTTTATAATTTCCCTAAATTTTCATTTTTAACTTATGCATGGACTAATTTTAATTTATAATTTACCTAAAGATTATTAGTATAAAACATTTAATGTTGGTATATCATTATTGACTTAATATTTTTTTATTATTAAATTTATAGATAAAAGTGAAAAATTGAGAATGTTTTATGTATAAACTAAAAGTAACTTACAAAATAATTAATAAAAATTTTGATAGGTTTTTGCAAAGAGAAGTACTAGATAGATTTAATGAAAATAAAAATAAATATTAGAGATATTCCATGCAAATAAAAATAAATATTAGAGAAGTTCAATCCAAATAAAAATAAATAATGTAAAAGATTAAGATACAACCTTCGTCCTAAAACCTTAAAATAATATATTTATAAATTATTTTTTATATTCAATATCAAACTCAAATCTTAATAAATTATTTTCTAATTTTCCTATATTTTTATCTTTAACTTATATGTAAACTAATTTTAATTTATAATAAATATTATTTCATTTTTTTTTTAATTTTACTCGTCTAAAAGTGTTAAAAAATTTCTGGTCTTACATTACTTAAGATTTGACATCAAAGACAATTTAAATACACATTCATTTTATAAACCCAATGCGGCTTTTAATGATAAAACCATGATGAAACTCCAAATTTTAAAGTAGACAATATCTTAAATGTGGTGGTTGGTCTTAAGGATGTTATCTCAACCCTCATTCCCTTAACTCTTGATTAGAAAGGTTGTTCTAATCGCTTAATAATCTCACATCACTTAGAAATTTAGGATTTAATCCTTGATTAGAGGTTATTCTGATTACTCAATAGTCTCACATTACTTATGAGTTTAAGATTTAAGAACATGAGATCAAAATAATTTACCTCATCTTATATAATAAAATTATATAAAATAAATTTAATTTATATCAAGAAGTCTAGTTTAATTTATTGAATACATTGTCAAATTGTTATATGCTTTCTTATATTTGAGATTAAATTCAATAAATAAATAAATAAGTAAAAAATTATTAAATTCATTTACCAATAAAATAAATATGATGCATTAGATCTAACTCTAGTCACTTATCTCATACAAGTTACATCCAAACTATTCCTATGACACTTTTTATCTCAATAAAATGTTAACAATATATTCTTTTGACCATATTCTACTATTTGTAGATATTTTTTTCTGGAAATTATAATTTTCTTAGTTTCACTTTTTATTTAGATCTTAATAAATCTTAACAAATACTTGTTTTTATCTTCTCATATATTACATATAAGCACAATTATATAATTATTAAGATATTTTATCTTCTTAAACTTTATTATTTTAAATAGAGTCTCAAATTTTAAATTTATCTTAATAATCCTTAAACTTTTTCACATTTACAATGTCTTTCCTTAATACATTATACTTTTAGGTAAATCAAAATGTAAAATTAAATTATAAAAAGAAAACCTTCCATAAGTAAATAAATTTATTTATATTTGTTTTTACTAAACATTACATTCAAGTCTATTGATGTTAATTTAACTTGTTTCCAGTTCAAAACATGATAAAGCCAAGATAAAAATTCGTATGCTTTCAAAATTGTTTTAATAACTCATCAAGGACAATGACACAATTCATAATCATGGTATTGAATAGTGTTGCAAGTGTAACAAAAATTCACATTTATGACGAGTCATGATAATCATTATATGGACGTGGAGAAGAAAAAAATGAAAAACATAAAAAGTACAAAAATTAAGTATTTACTAGAACTATGTTCTATACGATATGAAATCATACTATGACTATTATTTCTTAATCATTGTTTTATATATCCTATAAATAACTATTTATATAATGATGGTTAGAAAATATTCATCATCTTAAAAAAATAATATAGTCATAATGATTTGTATTATATCGATTTTCGATCAAGTAATTTTTACATGTATATTTCAGTTGGCCAACAAAGATTTATATGTTCTTTGCTATATATTATAACTTTGTCACGCAATGAACGACTACAAAAATACATTCTAACCGGTCGAAATGTGGTCGAAAGAATAGTCGAAACACAACTGACATTTCCAAGAGTAATAACTAACTAAGCAAAAGGTTAATTTTACCTTATCTATAATTACAAAGGTACATTAACACTTGGGTCCTGAGCCTATGAAGGAGAGACCCAGCTACAAGTCTATAAATAGGAGCACATGTCAAAAGTAAAAGGAAATGTAATTCTGATCCAAGATCATTTAATAGTACTCCAATCGTTAACTGACTTGAACGTTGGAGTGTTTGGAAGAATCTGATCCTAAAGAAAAAAAAATCGACCGACTAAAAACATATGAAACAAAGAGACAAGTAACATATTATCGAAAACTAGATAGTTAATTAGGATAACCGGTACCAACATTTTTGGCATTAACTAAAAAGTGTGACCAATGAATATTTAAAACAATGTTTTTATAATTGTTGTTAAATAATATTTTTGCACTAATACATGTATGTGTATGCAATGTCACTAGTCTCTGAATGGTAAGAAGTATATATTTATACATTCAATATTCACGAATTATATATCCTGTTCGTTTTTTAGGGTATAAAGGTGTGGTTTTAAGAAGAACAATTTCCATTGCATATAGTATTATATCCAAAAAAAAGGCTTTTGATTTCTTTTTAGAAGATGGTAGTTAAATATTGGAAGTTTTTCCAACTGAAAAAAATTAAAAATTATATAGAAAATATTATTTGTGTAATTCTGTGGATTGAAAAATATTTGTAAGTTGGTGCAGCCATCATGAAGCAACAGTTAAATTTTTGACTTATTGAAGTTATGCAACAGTGTACACATATTTATTTATAAGCACTAGAGAACACTATGTCAAGGTCCTTGTTTCCTTTTGTTCGTCATTTATAGTATTTTTCTTGGTTTAGGTATTGACTCAGTTAATGCCGTCTTCGCGTTCAGATCAATTGCTTAAGGTCAATGTTTCAAAAACTCTCTGCATTCCACATATTCCATCTTACATATACGTTTTGCACAAAATCTTTGATCAACAAAAATACCCTTCACATTATACCAATCGGATCTCAATAGGTTTAGACCAGTTTTTCCTAAAAAAATTATATATATATATATATATATATATATATATATATATATATATATATATATATTTATATAACTTTTCAAAGTTTTTATTTTAATTTTTGGGTAAATTAATTTTAATTTATAGAAAAATACTTTTTTTTTTATATTTTTATTTCCTACACAATCTTCAACTATTGGAAAATAAGGCGAAACGCCATATACACAAAGAAGAGTGAAATACACGATACATTAGCCGATACGTTCATGAAAAGAATCAAAGTTCAAAGTTCTGGCTTGAATAAATAAACGGAATATTGTTTTAGAAAATATGACAAGTGTCCCAAAAAAATTTTTTGGGTATGTAATGGTTATCAGATTGAAGTAAGAATTAATATCTGGTTAATTAATGATCTAAATCTCCTGCCATTAGACTGATCTTATGCTAGAACAAAATATATTTTACAAAATTATTTAGAAATCTTATTTATTTATTTTCAATAAAATTTTATTCTCTAGGGAAAGTGTTTTATTTGGAAATGAAACATGTCCAAGACTTCCATAATGTATTCGGTCTTGTATTTAACTCTTTCTTCTCATTGCTAATGTTTTTTTTTTCAGAATGGTTTTTCTATAAATAATTTTTTTAGTAGAAAACATTATACATTTACTCGTTATTTAATGAAAGTAACACATTGTAACAATTTTTGAAATGCTATCTAAGGTCTACCTTATTGTAGAGTCTATCTTAATTTTTAGAAAAAAAAAGTTTGAATTCCTTGTTTAAGATTCAATTTATCTAGAGGATAAATAAAGCAATTTTAATAATCAATTGATAAGAAAATAAATTATTATTATTATTATTATTATTATTACTATTAATAAACTGATAACAAATGATAATTTTTTTTGAAATATTGATAATTAATTATATTATTAATAATTGATATTGTTTTTATAGAAATTGAGTTAGAATCGTTAAATATGAATTAGGATTAACTTTGAGTTAACTTATCTTTTACAGAGATTAGAGAAATATATAATAAGAATTTAGTAAGTAGATATGAGATTGAGTGAGTGCTCCATGATAAATAATGTTATATTTATAAGCTTTTGAACTTAGGTTAATGTTGAAGTCCAAATTTATTATTGTATATTAAGTTATTGAGCCTTGTAACATAAATCAGTTTTAATATCTGATTCGAGTTATTCGAATCGGTAGGTGGTTATATACTTATCTTTTTAAGTGAGTAACATTATGTTTTGACATTATATCTTGTTTTTTTTTTCATTGAGTAATGTTATTCCTTATATTTTGATGATGGGTAATACATACCCTTCAAGCTTGAAACCTGAGGTAATGAGTAATAGAGTTTTAGTTTGAACTTGTTAGTTCGGAGGTCATTTTTTCAACCATTTTGGCCTAACTTAAAAATCTGAAGTTGTCTTTTCATGACTTGTTGGATTGTGTTGATTTGATGTGATGATAATTTATTTTCAAAAAACTTTAAGTAATGATCACTTATTTTCAAATAACTTTTTCTTACAATCTGATATGATCATTGTTTATTTCAAAAAACTTTCGATGATGTTCGCTTATTTTCAAATTACTTTATGCTATGAATTGATGTGATGAATATTTATTGTCAAACAACCTCAGATTATGAGGTCACTTATTTTCAAGCGATTTCGTACTATGATCTAGTGCGATGATTGTTTATTTTCAAACAAGACTTTAGATGTAATTTCTAAGATACGAAAAAGAAAATTTAATTTAAAAAATGTACCTCATTAAAACTTTGCTTAAAAAAACACTCCTTAGGGTACAAAAACCAAGCTAAGGTAAAAGAGTACAACATTTCGTTACAATAACTTGAATCAACTATAGTATATCTTCCCGTTGTACTATGCCTTGTTGAGTGATCATAAAACTGAGGAAATTTTCTTTGTTTACCATTGTTACATGCCAACTATTCTATGTTGAAGAGTATAATCGTTCTTCTAGAAAAGATTTTTGATGTGTATTTTGAAGAAATTGACAAATGATGGATCTATTTCAAAATTGGATGAAATCGAGATGATAGTTCAACTTCTAACAAGAATCATAAAATTGTGGTCTGGGAAAAGTTTTACTCTAATTCCATGATAAGCGCCAAATATTCCGATCTCAAGTCTTACTGGATGTACTGAAATAACACTACAAAAGGAAGAAAATTACCAACGAGACAAATCCATCGAAAACATCCAAAATCTATTAATAAAATTTAGCGATGAATGATAACTGTCGATAATGATATTTTATCGATGAATAATATTGCGTCAATAAAATTTCATCAGTAATTTAATTTTTTCTTATAATGTAAGCTTTCAATCAAGTTCTAAAAAAATGAAAATTTATTTTTGAAACCACTCTTTCATTTCTACAACTATTGTCTGGTTGGAATTGAAAACTTTACTACGATTTTATTTTTAATTAAAAAGCGTATAAAAATTATATATATATATATATATATATATATATATATATATATATATATAAATTACTATTAACCTTTGAATAATCTAAACCCCGTCTTAAGTAAGTGGACTATTAGGCAATATTATGTATTTATTTATTTAGCTTTTATGTACTTTAAATAAGCTGAATCCTGTATTTAAGTTCAATAATGACTTGAAAGTGCATTTATTAGAGTCTTCTAAATATTAGTGGATTTTTTTCGTTAATTCAATTCCTTGCTAAACTTATCCAAGAGCTAATATGTTTCTAAAATTGATGACCAATCTGACGACTAGCATTGATTAGACTTCAAAGTTGAGACTATTATAGGATTCTTTCTAATAAATGAGTGAGTTTTATTTTTTGCATGTCATTTTCAATACCCTCCAATTAGTCTCTCCCTAAAAGAAACAAACAATTAAAGGACAAGAAGGGGAAAAAATGAAAAGTAGGGGTTACAAAATAAAGAAAAAAAGAAAAGGTCCATAAAGACAAACAAAGCCTCCATTCCTTAATCAAACCATATTATAAGTGCAGGCTTTCTATCATAAAGTCTGAACATACACACATAACCCTTTTCTGAGGAGGAGAGAAGATAATTCTCTGGGACTCTCTCTCAAGAATAAGGGTTTGATGGAGTGCAATGTGGAGAACAATAAGAATCTGTACCTTCATGCTCCCACTTTCATTGAGTGGCTCAAACCATGTTCTTCTCCTTCATTTCTAAATTCCAACACAATATCTTCTTCTTCTTCTTCATCATCTTCTTCTTTTTCTTTCACTCAGCATGAGCTTGTTCATGAAACCATCCAATTCTTGCCCATTTTAAGTGAAAAGGCCTCAAAAGATGAAGACCATCATGGAGTACAAAGTTTTGAGGTGAAAGAGGAAAAGGTTGAACAAGTGACTGTGGCTTTGCACATTGGTTTGCCTGACAGTGCTAAAAGGCATCATGAGGTTGTTGATGATGATGACAAGATGATTTTCCATGTCAAGGAAGAAGAAGAGTCCTCCAAGAGAAGCTTCCATGGATGCTCCTTTAAACAAGAGAGAAGGTTTTGGATTCCAACTCCAGCACAGATCCTCGTTGGACCGATGCAGTTTGCTTGCTCCATATGCAGCACAACCTTCAATAGGTATAACAACATGCAGGTTAGTTAAATTGCTTCTCAATTTCTCATACTCTATATTACTTTTGAAACTTGATTTGTGAAGAAAAGTAAAACCATGTAAAAGGACTATTGAAAAGAAAGCTACAACTGTGAATTGAGTCTCTAATTATTACTACGTTTTCAAAGGAAATTAGAGACAAAAGATCATAATGATGTCTATCTCAGTAAAGTTGAGAAATGTTTGTGAAGAAGACAAATGAAAAAGCTTTTAAAAAGATGAAGTATAAACACAAGTTGATTTTACATTGTAATGAAAGTTTGATCCATTTTAATTGTTTTATATCTCTGTGGAGAATTTCTAGAAATTAGGAGCTGATCTGTGAAGTAAAGGGCTCAAGAACACTAATAAGATCATGACCACTACTATGAGGGAATATAGTTGCACGTGCCTGCTCTACCTTTGAGGGGAACATGATCGTAATAATTACGATTTGTTTCAATCAAAACTGAACATACTAATTAACTTAGATGATTCCCTTATTTTTATTTTCAAGAAATGGTGTTTCAAGATTTATTGTGTGGAGGAATGCAAGCTTAGTACTATCAAGTACTCTCTCAAAGACTTTGGCACCCCACTTGCGACAAACTTGGTTGTAGATTTGATCATTCACCTCAAAAATTTGCTCCAATTTTATTTCGAAAAAAAGAGTATAGAATACAATTAATTATTACGTCCTGTGGTAGTAAAAGACAAATTTTTATTAATTATTATTATACACATTCAACAACCATATACGTCTCTAGTGAGTTAGCTAGCTAGCTAGGTATTCAGGAAAAAAAAACTATGATGAAATGAAAGTGTTTTTTTCTGTGCTATAAATAATTGTTGCAACTATGATCATGTTATCATAGGTTGAACATTTGATCTGTTTGCTAAATGGTACTTGAACTCGCTCTCAAAATATCACGATCACTTCCAAGAAATTTCTTGTCACATATGCATTTCATCGAAACCGAACTCATGAGCAGAGTCAATGATTGTTTTGTTTTTCCACAACTGCTCTTTGTTTTCCATACTTGTGTGCATACCTACTGAATTTGAAATCGCTACATTTTATCCACGACAAATTGTAGTAGATGCTTTACATGATAATGACAATGATGATAATCATTAAAAAGAGATTAAATAAGCATTATAATTTAACTTTAATCAGCATGCTTTGAGAAAAATGGACTAGGTGGCGCGTACGTGATGTCCCTCCAGCCTTTCACTTTTAAATTAAAGTCTCTTTTTCATCTCAGAATTGATTTTCATATGCATGCATGCTTTTATTTCCTTTCTAATTGGAGCTATTATCTATGTGGAAAGTGCCATGCATAATCTTCATCCATATATAACTACTAGGCTTAAGCCAAGGTTGAGAAAGAAATTAACTATACTCAAACCTTTGAATTCGTTTTAATTACATTCTATATATATATATATATGCTGTACATAATTTACATAATGTACTATGGCATCACTGAAGATTAACATTAGCATAGTATATATAGATACAAAAAAGTAAATACATTTCACCATTAGCATCACTGAAGATTAACAGTTGTTTGCAGCAATGGCCACTGCTAGGCCATACAAAGGACTAAAGGACTATACTTGGTCAAATATAGCAGCCTTCATTATTTTTTGAAACATGAAAAACAAATGAAAGTTCACACTAAATGTAACTTTTGAACACTAAAGATTCAAGTAGAGAAATAAAAAGAAAGTAAAGAAATTAATATAGTTTTCCAAGCAATTAGTTTAATTATGATCAATAATGTTAATTCAACTAAACACCAAGTTAATTTTTTTGATTTGTAGATGCATATGTGGGGTCATGGATCAGAATTTAGGAAAGGACCGGACTCACTGAAAGGAACACAACCAGCAGCAATGTTAAGGTTGCCATGCTACTGCTGCGCCCAGGGTTGCAAGAACAACATCAACCATCCAAGGGCCAAGCCTTTGAAGGACTTTAGAACCCTCCAAACGCATTACAAAAGAAAGCACGGCACAAAGCCCTTTATGTGCAGAAAATGTGGGAAAACCTTTGCAGTGAAAGGGGATTGGAGGACTCATGAGAAGAACTGTGGCAAGTTGTGGTACTGCACTTGTGGCTCAGACTTCAAGCACAAAAGATCCCTTAAGGACCATATTAGGTCCTTTGGAAAGGGACACAACCCTCATCCTCCCTTTGAAGCTTTTGAGGATGAGAAGGAATGCATCACTGGCTCTGATGAAGATGAGGTCAATGCTCATCATCATGCATGATCTAACATTCTATAGCTTTCCTTATCATAATGGTGGCAAGGTTTTAAATCATGCTATTAGAAAAAGTTGCAGACAAAGTCATGGTTTTAGAAGCTTGAGTAGTGGTAATTGTAGTAGGGAGAGGTTGGTCAGTACCCTTGTGCTCAGTAACAAAAAATTCTCAACAACTGCTGAGAGATGAAGCCTGAGGGAAAGGTTTGCTACCGAGCACTTGCAGGGTGGTGATGAGCTATCAATAGAGGTTTGGACTAAATTTGCATGCTTTTGGTTAATTAATAATAAGATGGTGCCTCAAGTGGATGAAGTAGATGTATTTTCTTCGCATAGTCACCGAGAGAGTAGTGTTTTGTCATGTTTAGTTTTCTGTAACCTTTCAATATGGAGGAAATTTATCTGCTTCATTACTCAATGGTAACCCTCATTCTGGACTTTACATGTAAAGTCTTGTTTAAATATTTGTTATGAATTTGCTGTTATATTTGGATAGCAAATTGTGTGCTAAGTTTTCTCTTGGTGTTTTATATATTTTTTACCACAGCATCATCTTTTTCTGAAGAAACTATACTATCATCTTTAAACAATGCTAAATGTAAAGCCAGATTAAGAGATCTGAGCATATACATTGCAATTTGATTTTGTTGAGGTTATATATCCACATTATTTATTTATTGAAAAAAGACAGATAAAAAAGAAATAATAAAATGACCAATTCAAAATTTAATATTAAAATAATAAAAATAATATTAAGAGCATACCTTTTCAACAAAGAGAAAGCTCATGCATATTTACATCACTTTTTATCACGAGTTATGTTATAAAAATAATATTTATATATTTACTTTTATCGCATTACTTATTATTATGACCAGTTTAAAATTATAATTTTTTTATTATTTATATAAATAACCGTTTTATTATATATGTATGTATGTACGTACAGATATTCTGTTTCAGATAATTATGCAATGCAGATGTAAAGATATATGTGAAATATGATACTGATAGATGTGATGAACCAACCATTTTCGTAAAAGAACCATTCAATTATTATACAGAAGGTAACTTCATCCTAATCCATAAAGGTTTTGTATAATGTTTGCACCTTCTTAGGAGTGTAATTATTAACTGCCCTTCATTTAAGGAACACTAAAAAGTGCTTATCTATAATTCATGATCCTTTTTTTCCCTTTACACCAAATAGTTTACGACAAGGGGAAAAAAATCGCAAAATACTCATGAATTTTACAGTGGTGACAATTTTGGAGTGTGGTGAAAGATAAGAAGGTTAGAACAAGAATCAAATTCACATGCATGTGAAATTAAGTGGTGTACTTTTTTTTTTTTTTTTTCAAAGTGATATACCTGCTCTATTTTTATGCTAAAAAGTTAGAACTAGATATGATTAAATTGGTGTGAATTCTTGGTCTCATTCTTAATTATTTTATTATTATTTACTGCAAAAAAATTCCAAACATGGTCATCATCATGCATATGTGTATTTGACAAAAGGGATGATGAGGTGCAAGGATCCCCTTTTGTTCTACACACAAAATTATAAATTTCTTAACACGTGAGGGAGATAATTAAAGGGAGAGAAATAGAGTTTGAAAAATTGAGGTTTTTTGAGGTAGGCTTGACCAAAGCAAAAAGTAGAACCCTTAAAAAAAATGGAGAGTGTGTATTTGGTCTTGAAAATAAGGGACCTCCACTAAGTTTTGTCGGGGGTAAGAAAACGTTGGAGAAAGGAAAGATCACAATCACTATATAATCTTGAAGAGAAATATTGGTAATATTATTAAATTTTCTAAGAAGCTAAAGCTATTTATGCTTTCATAATTAAAAAGTTACACTTTTCCTTAGGTGACTCATGCTAGTTAGGTTAACTTAATCTTGAATATGATGATCTTTGGCAATATCTTGCTCAATCAAAGTATCTACCTCATCCAATGTCCTTTCAACTATCAATATCAAAAGTAGGTTTAGAGTTTCATCCATCCAATAATAATTTTCATATGTAACTTCTGAATAGCATTTGTTTTCTCAAACAATATCACAACTTGATGATTTTGTGAGTTGGCCATTTCATTTTTTTTTTAATTTTAGTTTTATAAAATCGGGTATTTCATTTTTTTTTTATATTTAGTATATAAGAAGTGAATACAAATAGTGGTAGAGTTCAATGGAAGAGACTATTCCTTAAACTTATAGCTAGTTCACCTTTGAATTCTTGAGGGGAGGTACTTATATATTTAGTGTTTAATAATATTTCTAATAAAATGTTTCAGAAAAAAAAAAAAAACACTTTAGAAAACTATAAACATCCCTTGGAGTATATAATTTTTCTTATTATCTAATTTTTTGAGTCGCTTATTTATAATATATCAACTTATTTTAACCTCAAATTTAAAATGTTACTATAGAAGAGTTATTTATTTTATTTTCTGAATTTTAACTAAAAATTAATATTTCTATCTCTATCTCTCTCTCTCTCTCTCTCTCTCTCTCTCTCTATATATATATATATATATATATATATATATATATATATATATATATAATCATTTCTATTCCGTAAGAGAAGAAAGATTAAATCTCAAAAAGATTAAAAATAAGATCAAGAGAAGTTTGTTAAAAGAGAATATTTGGAATTTTATTTTTATTTTTATCTTTAATATAAGATATTTCGTACTCATACAAAAATAAGAAAAAATAGAACTAGAAAAATTTTCTATAATATTTCTTTATTTTGGAGTCGTCATCTAGAATTCATTCAATAAAATAGATCATTTAAATTATAATAATTTAAAATTTTTTTCTATTTGGATTTTTGTTAAATTATATTTTTTATCAGTATAAAAATAAAATTTAATAAAGTTGTGTTACGTAACGAAAGTGTCATTAAAAATGACGTGAAGACACTTTTATAGTTATTTGATACACAAACTATATTAATTATTATAATAATTGATATGGTATATAAATATGGCATCGGTTATTTCAGTTCTAATAAAAATTAGTATTGTATATTTTTAAATTTAAGACACCAAAAATCAAGAAGAGTTTTATTTACTATTTAGTATAAATTATTTGGTCCTCTTATAAAAGAATAAGAAAAAACTGTATTAGGAGAATTTTCACTCATTCTTTATTTTGGAGAGTCGTGATCTAGAATTCAGAAAATAAAATAAATAACTTCTATTAATAATTTATACTTTTAATTAATTGATTTTTTATTAATGTAAAAACGAAAAATGATGATTTCATTGGAAAATTTTTATTAGAAGGGACTCCGGTAACATTATTATAGTTAACTAATACATATTACATTCAGTTATAATAAAAACAATTTTTTTTTAATTTAAGATATTATTGAAACAAATCTTTTTATTTCCTTTTTTTTTACAGCGTCATTCTTTTTCCATTTGGGTTCAAGTGAAATTTCTTCGTGTCCTATCGTCACCGTTCGTTCGTGCAAGAAAATCTGCGTTCACAATTCCCTTTTGTGAACTTCTATGATTGGGGATGCAAGGGATAAAACTTGCATTAGTATAAATTTATGTCTTACTTTTTTCTATTTTGAGTAACAAATGTTAGCATGTTTATATTTTTTTTTTCATATATTGTCTTAAATATTAGTTAAATATTTAAAAAGAAATAAAAGAAAAAAAAAGTACAATAAATGAATCACAGTATTATTGAGAATTGAATGTTGAAAAAAGACATGTAATTTCTTATCAAGAAATCATGTTGTATAAATCTCAAAATGATATATTAAATAATAGTAAATGAAATATCAAATAATAGTTTAATAAATTTCAAGTAATTATAAAAAACTAAACAATTATACATCACCAAAGTTTTATGATAATTACAAATTTATGTCCTATAAATTATTTGATCGGATGAAGCTTATATGCTATTTGAATGAAATTACAATAAAGAAAAAAATGTGATTAATTGATTATATAAAGAAAAAAAACTCTTTAAAGATTTAAATAAGCTTTAAATATATTGAACAAATTAAATAACTAAGAATAAAGAATTATGATAAAAGAATAATTTATCAAATGAAATCATATTAAAAATTAAAAAAAATAATGAAAATATATTTTTCAAGTTACCTCGTAAATTAAATATATTTTAATAATTTAAAATAAAACAAGTATGTAAAAAGACAAGATGAATATATACACAACTATCTTTGTTTCAATTCTTAATTTAATAAATATATATTACTTATAGACATAATATTTGGTCAATGTGTATATTTTCTATAAAATCTGCAAGAGTTTAGACAAAACCCTTAAATACAAATTTATTTATCATGCTAGTGTCACTTTTTCCTTTTTGACTCGCTTTACAGATTTATTTTGTATATAATACTTGCAGTTTCAGTATAGTTCAAATTTTGTATAAAGTAACTCTCTTTACAAATAAAAGATTTTAGACTTTAGATTCACTTGATTTGGTCAAAAGCATAAAGATTATTGTACTACTTAAAACTTCAAAATATCATCATTTTTTATAGAAAAAACTGAAAAACTACTATCATATATACATCTTTAGCACAAAAGAAATTCATAGGATCAATTATAAAGTGGATTGGAGAGACTTAAAATTCAAGATCAGAAAACATTTCTATATATTTTTATCTTTTAAAATTTATTGATCAACTTTTCTAAAATTTTGGGTACCAAGTTCATATGATTATATGATTTCATCTAAACAATTAAGTTATTATTCTTTTATGTAACGCCTCACAAAGTATGCATACAATTTAATATTTTACTAATATTATACAGTCTTTCTCTAATATAAAGTATTTCAAAATTATATATTCAAAATTCTAATTAATTCTATTTACAATACAATTTTAAAAAATTTTCAAAATAAATCCTATCACTTTCAGTCACACTCAACCTAAGTAATCCTCTAAAGATCCATTTGCAGCATCATCTGCTCCTATATCAAAACACGATCATCATAGATATCAAAATACAAGCACAACAAAGTAGAGGGCAAGCTAACCAATTTTGAGCAATTTAAAGTCATTCAATCAAATACAAAGTTTAACACAACTTAAACTTTTAACTCTACTTCTAAAAGACTCATGCAGTAAATAGACTTTGAGATATGCACCTGTCATACAACTCCAAATTGGAGTTCACACAGTCTCCAAACCAATGAATCATCAATTATGTATGATAAGGTTAGTCCCCTTGAGACTTTTCTGACCAGCTATGTTTCAAGTTGCAGTAACCCAGTTCAGACCTCCTTCGACACTCACCACCTAGTAATGACCATCTATTTGATTCCTATTACTAGTAGAGTCAAGATATCAATTGTTATTGATCAGATCCTTATACAATGCATTTCCTAATTGACTTAGACACAGGTGTTTTCTTTCCTGAAAAGACTATACTTAGATCTTGACCAACTCCATCAACACTTTTAACAATATCACATCACAATATAGATCTACTAATGCATTCATTCACTTTTCAATCTCAATCTCAAAACTAAAAAAAATCACTAAACCATTAATATAATTAAATTTAAATTATCAATTAACCTATTTTATTACATCTATACATTGCATTACAAAAAAAAAAAAAAAATCAAACGATCCAAACAGAAATTCAAAAAAAAATTAGCTTGAGCGAGAACCCCCCTTCCTTGAGCGAAAATATTCTCGTCTAACAAGATTACTCTCGCCTGAGCGAGAATACCTCTTCACTTGGAGGAAGGATTTCTCGCCTGGGCAAAAATAGTCCAGAGAGAACCTCAATTACAGGGGTCTTCTCGCTTGGGCGAAGCAGCTCTCACCTGGACGAAATTGGACCCGATAACACTTCTCAGATTTTCAAATGAATTCTTCTAGGCGAGAATGCCTAGCCTGAGTAAGTTATGCAGAAAATAACAACTTCTCATATGAATCATGCAATTTCTACCACCTCAGAGCTACCATGCTTGTCTCATATGATGGGCAAAAATCAAGTTGTATACACTATGATTGATCTACCCTAGCACAAACCATCTATTCAGCAGAACAACGTACTATCAATTTTCATAGAACCACCTCATACATGCAAGAATCAAATCAACATTAAAAATTTAAATCCCAATTTTAAACCTACAAAGAACCTTCACAGATACATTTCACATATCGTAACTTATAAAACCCTAACCTATAATTACACCCAAATCAGACAAAAATGCAGGTCAGCTTCTCTAATACGAATCAAAGCTAGAGTTCTCTTTAAGAGTCCCAAGCCTAAGACCCTCAGAAACTCGAACTTGTACCAAAGAACCTCTTATTAACGGTCAGACTAATACACTAAACTCACAAAGACACCTTCTTGATGACTCAAAGGCCACATGCAAGCTCAATGGCAAGGGAAAACAGAAAACCTAAAACTAACTATAGGGGAAGGGGGCAGAAAACGAACTTACTCTAATGAAGGTTCTAATCGGATAGTCTTGCTCTATTCTTCGCCACGAGTCCGTTTGTGAAACTGATGAAAGAGAGACTTGAGTCTTATAGAGAAGTCAAAGGAAGGGAAAAGACAAATGTTTAGAGAGACAGTAACTTAAGTAAGAATGAGACTTCACTAACTTTTTCTATAAATACTTGTTTTCAGTTTAATAATATAATAATCAGGTATTTATTTCATTTTTCCACTTCTATTCAAATGATAAGTTTTTAGGTTGTTAATTGTGTACAACTATTTACATATTTTTTTAATACAATAATAATAAAATTAATATAAAACTTTAATTTGGATGATCTAATTTGAACTCTGGTTAATTTGATTTTTAACAATATGTAATTATTATTATACATTTGTGTTGTGTTTATTAAAAGAAGAATTAACCTAGTAATATATAATCTACTGTGAAGAAACCACATACATTTCAAATTAAATTTACAAAGCGAAAGATAAAGAGGTGAAAGATTATCTTCAAAATTAATAACTTATTAATATTAATTTTTATTTAATAAATACACATAAGAATTATTAACGATTAAATTCTAATCAAATAATACCACATTAAAATGGTTTTTGTTTCAATGAATTCCTAACCAAGACATGATAATATAGACTTAGGTAACATCTTATAGAAGTAACAAATACAAATAGTAAGTTATAACACGAAATAACTTAAAAAATATAAATATTAATATCAAATGTGTGTATTGTAAGGTATATCAAATGATATGATTTTGTTTAGGTTTATTTATTTGAAAACAAAATGCATAACAGGCTAGGTTTCTTATTTTTTTTATCAACAGGCTGGGGTTTTTCTGTGATGTTAGAAAGTTTTCGCATAATGTTGTTTAGGTTAATTATTAAATTTGATTCTCCACTATATATTATATGAAATACTAGGTAAATTATTAAAGTGTCATTTTAGTCACTTTATTATTTTTTAGTATAAGATTTTGTTAATATTTAGTTTCTTTTAGTTGTTTTATGTTTATACTATATAATTGTTTTGATTTTTTTTTGTCAATTTTAAATTATTTTGAGAGTGATTATTAAATAAAAATTTATTATTTTTTTATATATTAAAAACTGAAGTCTCCTTAAATAATATAGAGTGGTGTGTATAAATGTGCAGTTTTTTTCATCAAAAAATCTATTTTACCTTCAAAGAAAATTATCTCTAATAAAATATACTAGACATAATGAAATAATTATTAAGACACAATTCAAAGAAAGACAATCAAAATTATATTAATTTTTAATTAATTATGATTTTTTATATAATTAAATATTAGAATTTAATGAAAAAGTTGTTGACACTAATAATATACAATAATCAAGAGACTCAAGTAATTAATATGACATGCACTAAATTGATTATTTTGATTGATGAGAAACATGTCTTTCAAAAGATTAGCTCATGGGAATGGTTTCTAGCAGAGAAACAGAGGAATCTCTACCTTTTCTCTCAATGAGAAACCCTAATCAGATTGAGTGCATTATAAGGTGACACCTGCATGGCTTACATATATTTACACCAGTGGAAAGACTAAAAGTAAAAAATAAATATTTGTGTATTGTAACATAAAAATACATTAAATTGATAATTTTTTAAATAATCAAAAGTTTTTGTATTAAAAAAAATATGATTACATCTCATAATTTTATAAGTCATTATGTCTCCTTCATGTGACTTTCTCCACAAATTTTATCCTTTCATCAAAGAATCTAAACAACGGGAAGAATCTCATTATTTTTCTTTGTATTTTGACACTAATTTCTTGATCCAAACCTCTAATTCTCTTCTTTCATATTGTGCATTACAGCTTTACTATTAATTAACAAAAAGACAAGAGACTCTCTTTTTCATGATGTTCGGTTCTGTACTGTCATGGAAAATTTCGGAGTGAATACATAGATTTTGCAAATTTGTGATGCATCTCAGAGAAATGGTTGACCACAAATGAAGGAGAAGACAGTTTTTTTTAGAAAGATGTAGAGAGATTACAACAGTACAGAGATATGGTTCCTGCACAGTATTGGAAGTGGTGAAGGTGATATAGATTGTTGAAGCGGTGATTATTACTAAAGTCAATTCAATTAATTTTGACAGTGAATTCAATGTGTACGTGGGGGTGTGCAGTGCATGGTCATCATCATCTATGATCAAAGGGGTCACAATTCTCTTTAGTAAACACTACACAAAGAGCAAAAGATCTATAAACTCTTCTCTATCCTCCTTTCCTAGAAGCAAACAAACTGGAAGACAGAAAAAATTAGAATTATAGGAAAAAAAATAAACAAAAGAGAAGTTATTTATTGAAAAGGTAATCGGTGAAAAATTTTATTTCTTAGGGAAAATAAAATATATATTTAATCAATTAAACATTTTATGGTCAACTATGTTCATACAAGGTCGCAGCCAGTGAAACTGTTTTACACCATTTTTATTTCATTGAAAACATAATTAATTATGTTTAATTATGTTACACCCAAACATAACATATTTTCTGGATTTTTTTTTATTGTTTTATCTTGTATTTTGATTTTCAGGTTTATTCTTGCTCTCTATGTTTCAGTTTTTGTTCAGCAGACAAAGGAAGTGTTAAGGTGTGAATGGATAAGAATGAGGTTGAGCATATTTTGTGCCTCAATCACCTGCATCATTATTGGATAGATATTTTTGCTTACATGAATATCAGAAAGAGTCTGAAATTTGAAACTCTTGCTGATGATATGGAAAAATAGAAGAAGATGGATGATGTAGTTTAGTCTATATATAGATGTTTGGCTCGGTCCAATGGTCTGTGATATATGTGCTGTTCATTTGAGTGAATACAATAATCATATAATATTTTTTTAAATGTACAGAAGTATTTCTTAACAATGAAAAGTACTACAAGTTCATATTTGCTAGAAGAAGATACTCATTCAAAAATCTAGGTTTCTAAGTTCAGCTGTGTGCTTGACTTTAATTTGTCTGCATGTTAACTTACTTTTTTTGAATCCATGAGACATGAAGCAAATATCAAATGCTTTATCTTTTGGGGAAAGGAGAAAACAAAAGAAAAAAAATGTTTATCTTCTTCCTCGAATATACTGCACCGTTTTCTGACGCCAATACAACCGAACGGTGATTACCAGAGTCAGATAAAGGATGGGAACAAAGAATAACTGATGATGAATAGAACAAGAAACATAGTAGCATGCTTTTACCACATGTCACCGTTGCATGGCCTTGGTGTACATAGTTAGCCACGTGTCAAGAACTAGCAAACGTGGCATGTCCTGGTGACGACAAGAGATCTGATTTTCTTGTGAGAAATGTGAACTCAATGTACGTGGCAGTGCAGGGATGTTGTAGTCTCAGCTCCAACCTATCATCATGTTCAGGTTAAGAGAAATCAAAGCTTATTTAGTGCAGGCCATATGCTAGTTCTGAGATTCTAAACCACATTCTTGCCTTTCGTTCATTGTGAAGAAACTAGACTCTGTCGTAATTCAGTTGGATTAAGCAACAAGATGAAGGTTTGTTCTTGTTTTTAGTGTAATTGACCTTCACCTGAGAAGAGTTTCTTTCTTTTCCATCCTGCGAACCTTCTAATAAGATCTGAGTGGTTTTGTTTTTTAAGTTTGTTGTGTTGTTAGTGTAGTTCTTTGTTAGTTTAAGTAGTTAATGTGCTTTTGGAAAATTTCTAAGGTTCAGGAAGCGAGGTCCCATGTTCACGCACCTGGGGAAGAAGAGAAGGTTATGACAAGGAAGCAGAAAGCTGAGTCCAAGGCACATGAAGTGGAGCATTCTCCTAAGAAGGCCAAGGTGGAAAATGAAGATGGTCCTGTCAACGGAAAACATGTAGCTGATGTTGCAGAAGAATATGATGAGTTTTGCAAAGCCACAAACGAGCACCTTACTTTGGAGCAAATGAAAGAGATTCTGGAGGCTAATGGCCTTGATTCTTCTGGCTCTGATCTTGAAATTACACGAAGATGGTTGGTTCTGGTTTAGATTAGACCATTTCTTGAAAGTGGATTTTCATGTTTAATGTAATGACTCGTTACAATCACCACAACTTTTTTGACAGCCAAGACTTGCTGTTTTATGGTCCATTGGACAAGTGCTCTGTTTGCAATGGGAGTTTGGAGTTTGATGGCAGACGTTATGCTTGCAGAGGGTTCTACAGTGAGTGGGCTAGTTGCATTTTCAGCACCAGAAACCCTCCAAGGAAACAGGAACCTATTAAACTACCTGATTCTATTAAGAACTCTCTGCCTTCAGATGTGACATTCTCCTTACTTCTCATTTTGTTTTTCCTTCTTTTTGTACTTCACTTTTGTTGCTTGCAACCTAAGATTTTGTCTTTCTTTTTGTTGGCTTGTTTTCCTGTGTGTTTGCCACAGTTGCTAAAGAAATATCAGGACCCAAGTCACAGGCCTCACAGGGATCTAGGCTTAGCTGAAAAACCGTTTACCGGGATGATGATATCTCTGATGGGTCGTCTTACTCGGACACATGTACGCACCACTGTCACTGTTGTTGCATTAATACCCTTTATTGATTGGATTTTGACATTCTGTTTTTGGCTACGAAGCATTATTGGAAAACAGCTATCGAAAAGCATGGAGGAAAAGTGGCAAACTCTATACTTGGTACTATGATATAAGAGTTGATTTTGCCATCCTTTTGTTCCCGGGAATTACCATAACCTGGCTTGTTAAATTTTGCAGGGGCTACTTGTTTGGTAGCTTCACCTGCTGAGCGAGAACGTGGTGGCACATCCAAACTTGCAGAAGCCATGTGAGTGTAGTTTAAGTTTTTAGGCAAAGTTATTCCTTTGTCTTGATCCTCATTTATGAGTGTGATACTATCCTGGTTTTGTTTGGTTACAAGTTGTGAACATTGTGAGTAGTAGTATGTGCATGAACACTATTGGGTTGCAATTAGAAAAATAATCACACAAATAAAATTACATAAAATCTAGTGTTGTAGAGTGGCTAATGTGCCAAATTAATAGTAATACAATATAGAATTCCTAGTTGATTATAAAGGTGTTTTACTGTAGGGAGAGAGGTATACCAGTGGTTAGGGAGGCTTGGCTTGTTGACAGCATTGAAAAGCAAGAACCACAGCCTTTGGAAGCTTATGATCTTGCCTCTGATCTTTCTGTGGATGGCAAGGGAATTCCCTGGGACAAACAAGATCCTGGGGAGGAGGCTATTGAATCCCTCTCAGCAGAAGTAATTAATTTCCTCTTCCACACTTCATGCCTTTTTTATTAAATTGAATTCATGAGTAACACATCGAGCACACTTTTATTTGTGTTTGATTAAATTTGTTCCAAACAGCTCAAACTTTATGGGAAGAGAGGGGTCTACAAAGATACCAAATTACAGGAACAAGGTGGAAAGATATTTGAAAGAGATGGGATATTATACAACTGTGCCTTTTCCCTTTGCGACCAAGGACGAGGACTGAATGAGTACTATTATGAACACCAATTTCACTTCTAGTCCATATTGACATATATAAGATAAATTTACTTAATTTGTTGGTGTTTATTTGCGGCAGCTACTGCATCATGCAACTGATCGTTGTCCCAGACAATCGTTTGCATATGTACTTTAAGAAAGGGAAAGTTGGCGATGATCCAAATGCAGAGGAGCGATTGGAAGAGTGGGACAATGAAGGCAGTTGTCTGAAAGAGTTTGCGAGACTCTTCGAGGAAATAACAGGAAATGAATTTGAACCTTGGGAAAGAGAGAAGAAGTTCCAGAAGAAGCCATTGAAGTTCTACCCCATTGACATGGTACAATACATTTATTCTCTCTTAAATTATTTGCCCATGCCCCCTCTTTTAGCTAACGCGGAACTCTGAAATTGAATAGGATGATGGAGTTGAAGTTAGACACGGAGCACTGGGTCTTCGGCAGCTGGGGATAGCAGTAACACAATGTAAACTCGAGCCTTTGGTTGCAAATTTTATGAAAGTTTTGTGCAGCCAGGAGATATACAAGTAACTATAATATCTGATCATTATGATGCATGGGATTATTATGAAGTTTCAAAATAACATACAGTGTTTTCAGGTATGCATTGATGGAGATGGGTTACGACTCTCCGGACCTTCCAGTAGGAATGGTTACAAATCTTCATCTGAAAAGATGTATGCACATGGCCAACTTTTTTCCTACTTCTCTAATGTCACTCAAGAAACAGTACTGACAATTGACCCTTATCAGGTGAGGACGTTCTCTTAGAATTCATAGACAAGGTGAAATCATTGAAAGAAACTGGGCCTAAGGCTGAGGCTGTTTGGACTGATTTTAGCCAAAGATGGTTCACTCTGATGCATTCCACAAGGCCTTTCAATTTTAGAGATTATCAAGAGATTGCAGACCATGTAAGCACAGTTAGTCACTACCTTGATTGATTCAATTCGAGCACTAACCCAAACGAGCAATCTCTTATTTTCTTTTAGGCCGCGGCTGCCTTGGAGGGTGCGAGAGACATAACCCTTGCTTCTCACCTCATAGGAGACATGTCTGGCTCAACTCTCGATGACCCATTATCCGAGACGTACAAGAAATTGGGTTGCTCAATTTCTCCCCTGGACAAAAGTTCAAATGATTATCAGATGATTGTGAAATATCTTGAAAATACTTACGAGCCAGTCAAAGTTGGTGACATAGTAAGATTCCAACTTCTTGCTTTGTGTGTTTAATGTAACCATTCGTATATCTTCTCGAGTGTTCACTTTCAATGAACTTCAGGATTACGGGGTGTCAGTGGAAAACATTTTTGAGGTGCAAACAGGTGGTTGCCCGTCTTATGAAGAGATAGTTAAACAGCCAAATAAAGTTCTTCTATGGTGTGGTAAGACACGCAATCATTTCCTTAGAATTGAAAGGGGAAAAAACAAAGTCTTATTTGATTAGCTTGATTCTTCTCAATAACTGTACAAATTCTATGACGCAAGGATCACGAACCTCCAACCTTTTGAGGCACTTGCACAAGGGATTCTTGCCAGCAATATGCTCACTACCAGTTCCGGGTTATATGGTATTAGAAATAAAAATAGTTATTCGAATTTAATGTTTGTGAGCATTTACTCATCCCTTTTTTGGCAACAGTTTGGCAAAGCTATTGTCTGTTCCGATGCTGCAGCAGAGGCTGCAAGATATGGTTTTACTGCTGTGGACAGGCCAGAAGGGTTCTTGGTTTTGGCCATTGCTTCTCTAGGGAATGAGATTACCGAATTTAAAAGCCCACCCGAGGTATCCAAATTGGACTTGTTATTTCCTAATTTGTTTTCGACATTATGGACTCGGAACAATTATTTTGTTTTCAACATCATTGACACAGGACATTTCATCTTTGGAGGAAAAGAAGCTTGGAGTGAAGGGACTGGGGAAGAAGAAAACAGATGAATCAGAACACTTCGTTTGGAAAGATGATATAAAAGTTCCTTGCGGTAAACTAGTTCCCTCAGATCATCAAGATAGCCCCCTGGAATATAACGAGTACGCTGTCTACGATCCTAAACAGGTATGTTACCCGTTTTGCTCAAAGAGTGGGCCAGATTATCAATCCTAAAACATTTTTTATAATTCTGAGATCCGTGAGCTTTTTGCTTACCAGGCACGCATAAGCTTCTTAGTGGGAGTGAAGTATGAAGAGAAAGGTGTGGAGATTGACACGGCTGAGTAACGGGACCAGAAGGATGAAAGGAAAGCTACCATCTTGTCTGAAAAGTGTACCGGTGGTTTATCTAGTTAGTGAAAGTTCTTATCTATGTCATTTTGATGTATATGTACATGTGACAAAATAGGCAGTATGTTGTGTAACATTTTGATGTAAGTCAATGACCTTAGGATAATTAAATATTTTGTCATCCTACTCATGACGGCAATAGAGTGGAATTACATCTACTATGTCGTTTAGTCTTAGTTGACTACTCTTCAACCTGTATGAATGAGATCATGAGTTAGAAGAAATGGTATAATTACGTCTTTTGTATCACTTGACTGTCATAATCAATTTCAATTATGATTAAAAAAGGGTCTAATCTACAGCATTATTTGTCACAATCCCAATATGGATATTCTTTTAAGTTTGTACCTCTAAATAGCATTAAAAAAGGATCTAATCTATCAGCATTATGAGTCACAAAACCAACATGGATATTCTTGTAAGTTTGTACCTCTAAATAGCATTTGGCCACACTGTAAGCTTGTATGAAACCTACCACGGAGAAATGCACCCAATTGACCTGACGCCCTGCATATATAATAAGCAGTTATAAGCCGCAAAATAACAGCAACTTATAACCAAAATAACAAGGCTGCACACTACACCTTAAAACGGGCATTTAGTAATAACCAAACGGGCATGCCAATTAGTAATAACCAAAATAACAAGGCTGCACACTACACCTTAAAAAGGCATGCCAATTAATAATTGTTTAGCTTCATCTGCCAGATTTTGCAAAGTTGTTAAAATACCATTTCAGCATCCAATGAAGTGCTTGTTCTTCCTTTCTGTGCAAAAGACGGGGCAATTATCAAGTCAGGGATAAAACAAGCAGATGATGCCTCTTTCAAGTGCCTATTCCCTAATACCTCTCATCTTTTACCATACCATTTTATTTACTTTAAAGACCATTATGTTTTATATAGATGCAAGTAAAACAATTTTGGTCCAATTTGAATGCATGTATGCACTACAGAATTTTAGTTAGCCCGTCATTACAACCGGAGAAACAAAGTTACCCAGTTAAGGGGAGTCCAAGCAAGATGCAAGTAAAACAATTTTGGTCCAATTTGAATGCATGTATGCACTACAGAATTTTAGTTAGCCCGTCATTACAACCGGAGAAACAAAGTTACCCAATTAAAGGGAGTCCAAGCAAAGAGTACTGGACAGACAAACACATAATATATGAACATGCCTAATCATCATTAACGGGTCAAAGTGGTATTGATCTAACCAAAATTTACACTTGGTGTTGCCTTGAGGCTTCATATGGGACAGTACAACGCAAAAACAAATCTTGAATCAGTATTTTGCTTTTCACTATCTGTGCATTTCACAATATTACAATAACAGAACAACAATTAACCGATGCCCTCTACCACTTGCAGAAGCAGCTCAACATCCATCAGTGATACATGACAACAGGAGGAACCTTAAACCTGTCCTCAAGGAAGGGTATTGGCCTGTGTCCATCAACAAGGTCCCTATAAAACGCATACTCAGCCTCATAATCATGCAAATGAAGCTCTGCCTTCTGGTTAGTGTGGTAATGATGCTTGGCAGATGTCGATTTCCCGAACCCATAAATGCTGACCTTATCACAAATACCCAAAGCCAGCATCACAGCCTGCATCCCAGAAGAGTAATGAAAAAGAGCCCCATCGTGAGCCTCACCCCACTTCTCCAACCCCTTCCCACTCTCCTCCACGAACCTCTTCAACGAATAATACTTCACAATCCGCGCACACAACACATCAAACCTAGGATCAGTGACCAACAAAGGAGCCTTGTGAGAAGCATTGCACACAGTGTAGTCCAAGAAATGCACGGCTTGGCAAATATACATGACAATGGGAACATGGTCACCATAAGGGTGACAAAAACACCCTGCCCTTCTAGCACACAAATGCAGAATGTTACTGTTCATAAATGAAATACTAGTTTTCTTCCCAACCTTGGTTTCAAAGTGATCAACCCTAGCATTGTTCAACCTTATCACAACCTCATGAGCATCAATTTCACTTCCATAATCCCTATTCAGCAAAATTCCACTGTTCCCCACAACAGCACAAGAAGAATATTTATTCTTCGCATTGGTTACTACTTTGTTGTGTGAATCAATTGGAAGCTTAACTGACCGACTCAACTCGGACATGATACCGGGTTGGAATCGTCGCTTCCTGAACCAATCGTGCAGAACCTTCCGGAAGTCGAGCCAGTACCGGTAGAAAAGGGGCGACCGGAGCGTCGCCGGGATGTTGGCCGCGGCGGCTCCGCCGCCGCGGTCGTGGTGAATGAACCTGCGCCAGGAGACGAATGTGCGATGGCGCGCGTGGCTGCCGAAGTTTCCGTCAAGGAGGTTCTGAATCTCCTGCTTGAACTTTTCCTCACCGATTTCAACGGCGGCGTGGCGGAGGAGCGTGTCGTTGAGCTGCGGCGGCGGCGGGTTGCGGATCCGGACGCGGTACTCTAGCTCGATGGAGAGGATGCCGCGGCGGAGGACGGCGCGTGAGGTGAGCGTGGCGGCGAAGACGAGGAGGAGGAGGAGCGCGAAGAGAGGCCGAATGGTGCGTTTCATCGGAAGACCACCACTCTTGACGGCGAAGCTAGGTTTCACGGTTGCCAAATGCGGAAAAGAAAACGGATCGATGATTGGTTTGAGGGTTCCAATTTCAGATCCATCTTTTTCTTCTGTGCCCTTATGCATGGATGAAGAAGAAGAAGAAGAATGAAAAAGGTGAGATCTTTAGGTTTTGTTAGAGTTGATGATAATGCATGGAGAATGTAATGTGGAAGTTGAATTGAAACTGTTTCTGGGTCAAAAAGTAACTGCATTCATCATTGCAGATTTGAACATTGGAACAGAAAGTAGGAATAAAGTTGTGAAATTGAAGGCATTATGAAGCAGTGAAATGGGTGAGAAAGATGTGTAGGAAGAGGATGAAGAATGTGGTGTAGTTGTAGATGAACATTGTGAGTGAGTGTGATTAGGAGAGTGAAGGAGAAAAGAAAAAGAAAAAACCAAACTAAAACAAAACAAAAACCCTAATAAGAATCTAGATTATTAAAATGTTTGTGTGTGTATGTGGTGTGAGGAGGGAAATGCATTAGAGGTGGCATCACATTGAAAAGGCATGTTGTTTCTGGGTCATGACTAGTGGCCACTATGGGGAATGATAGTGTGCTTTGCAAGTGAGTTTCCATGGGGAAAAAGAGATGAGGGGTGGGTCCATGTGTTACATTCATTGCTTATAGTCTCATAATAGATCTACCATTATAGCTATACTTAGATAGATCAATCATCAATGTTAATGTTTATATTATATGATTGGATTTTGGATTGGGTTAATGTGGAATTTAGCCATGGATCTCTTGGTAAATGTAAATGTTTTTGAATAATTGGATCATTTATGAGATAGGCTATGTGATTTGCAAGTGTGCATATGTGCCAAAAATGAGCATCTTTTTCTTGGTTATCTCAATTCTCCATGGTGTCATAAATGAGATGAGTGATGTTCTACTGTTGGGTTAAAGTCTTTGGCACCACAAATGGTTAATGAAGAAAGAGAAAGGTTGGAGATGAAAGGGAAGTGTAAGATCTAAGGTGACAGATGAAGATCTACTTTCTATTTTCTCTTTTATTTGAGAATTCTCTGAAAATTTCAACTCACACTTTTAGGTAAAGAATATAAGTAATACAATTACTTTTCTTTTAAGTTACTTAATCTATTTATACATTTATTTTTTGGGGTAATTTAGATTGTTTTAGGTTTAAAGTTAGCTTTCAAAAGGTGATAGTTTTAAGTTGGGCATCAAATTGTTTTAATTTTTCTCTCAGTTTAATTTTAAAATATAAAAAAAAAATTATTTTAGTTTTCGAGCAAGTATTACTTTTATGCTCTGCGATTATAATAAGTCTTCAGATATTTTTTAGTTAAAATATATTTGATTTTGCTTTAAATTTAGTTTTAGAATATATTATTTTTCATAAATAAAATAAATTTGCTTCTTTTATTCTAATTTGTATAATTAATTATTTAATTTCTTCGTATCCATTGAGGTTGTTATTTATTTTTTAAAGTGTTAATAATGTATTCTTTAACACAATAGAAGTATGAAAACGATTTCAATTTAACACAATAAAAATATGAGAAGGAGTTAGAATAACTATCCTTCTTTTCTGTTTACATCCTTATAGTGTCTAATGAAAGGTTTGTCAATAAAAAGTAAACTAAGAAAATGAACTAAATGATTCGTTACGAAATGCAATCCTAATCCCAATCAGACACTAAAATGATACAATATTTTTATATATTTACAAAAATAGTAATTTTTTCTTTTATAAAATGGGTAATCATATCTATTCAACATTACTTTATTTTAAAAGAATAGTAACTTTTTTCAGAAAATAAATAAGTCATATAAAATTATTTTATTTAAATAAAAATAGTAATTATTTTTTATAAACTGAATAAGTCATGTCTACTTTGACATAATTTTATTTTAAAAAAATAAGAAATTTTAATTTTAATTAAAATCATATTTACGTGATATATTTTTAATAGTTTTAGTAAAATAGAGAATCGAAATTATGTTATCATATGACACGATTTAGATATGGTAAAAAAAATCAGTGGTCTTATCTTTCTAAATTATTTTGGAATTTGTTGTTTTTCATACAACATTCTTTATTTTATTTGTTTGACTTAAATTATTATTCTATTTCAATTTTAATGACTTAAAGATATAATTTTATTGACTTTTGATATTTTACTTCTTAGTTAAAAGTTAGAATTTATTGTTTATAAATGTATGTTATATAACTTTTATCATTGCAATGCATCTTTGCACGACTTTTATTTGTTATTTATTAGGTTTGTTCCGTTTAGAATTGCTTCAGAGACAATCACAAAGTGTATTTAGCAAAATTCTCTTGAGCCTTGAGCAATATCGGAAGCAATACTTAAATTTGATAAGTAACATTGGAAACGTTTTAAGGTAGCATATTTGAACTTATTTAATATATAAAAGAATATGCATATGTAAAATAAGACGTTGATTAACTAGGTTTTATTTAAAGTAGATTTTTTAATTTGTGCTTAAAGTTTATTTTTGACGGTTTGGGATTGTACATTTGATATCCTATCATTTAATTTACTAATTATTATATATAAAGGTTCAATGAAGATTAGAGAATGAAAATCAAATCAATATCAATTGGTCAAACATCTCACACATTATCTGAGATGTTAAATTTATAGGATAAATATCAAAATGAGTTGGAGAGCATGTGTAGAATAGAGTGTTAGCACATTGAAATTCTTTAATGTATCGTAATAAATGTGCTACAGTAAAAAAAGAAAAATTCTGAAAAAGGTGAAAGTTTGCACACATATGGCTTCATAACTATACATACATGAACATGTAAATTATATGATATACACCTTAACTGTATATTTTTATATAATACGAAATTTAAAAAATATTTATATCTTAAAAATTATAATTGTAAATTTTATTGCAAGCATAAGAGTTTGGATGATTTGTGTTTGTTGATGAGATTTTTTACCAAACTCATTCGGAAAGATATTAGCCAATTTGTAGATGAAAGATTTAGGAAACCAGATGTAATTTTTTTTATGACTAATATTGTTCATTTTATAAAATTTATTTTATATTAGTTTAGTAATTTTTCATTTTTTTGGTAACAGGAAGAATTCGAGATTAAAATTTTACAAATTAAATATTAAATTTGAGGTTGTATTATATGTTAATAACTTGAAAGAGGTTAGTGATATGGAAACAAATGATCATGAGTTTCATGTCATCCAATCTCTAATATGTAAAACAAATGATCATGAGTTTCATGTCTTCCAATCACTAATATGTAATTTCTTCCTTCTGAAGCTTAGTCTCTTTTATAGCAATAATAATACTCCAACAAAAGACCAACACGTATCTCCCAACAACAGGAACACTCTTAACAACAACATCGACACCACTAAAATAATGAAAATGAAAATTTAAAGTAACCACAATTTTCTGATTATATAAATTATTAAAAATAATATTAAACTTAAAGTGACATATGTAATATAATTGATATTTTAGGTTTATAATTTATGCAATTAAATTATGACATATTGATTTTGTATGTGAAAATGTTCAAAAATCTTGATATGGAACTACTCTGAAAATGTCTCCAATTGTTACGTGGATGTTTGAAAAATTAGATGTATGGATGTTTAATAATTCAAGTTAGTAATTAATTTGACATGTGTAGGTTTTCCTCGGCTTACAATGCTAGATTTACTGATGAAATTATTTATTAGTATTTACAAACAAAATTTAGCCATATATATTTCCATTGATAATAAATTCTGTCTAAATTTTATTAGTAATTATTAATAGATTTTTCTATAGATAATTATCAATGAATTTAATACTATGTTAATAAATATTTTAGTGGTGAATTTTTTGGCTATTACAAGTTTTAAAAATAAATTCTAATTACCGGTAGAATTGTGCCATTACCAACAAATTTTAACAGTTGGTAAATCCAAATTTTTTTGGTAGTATTTGATAAATATTTTATTTAACTTTTGTATAGTCATTATATAACATATATGTACATGAATAAGTATTGATTTTAGTTTTATCTTAGTAAATTATTATAAACATGTAATTCATTTGTTTATTTTTTGATTTATATGTTCAAAAGATAATATCATAACATAGTTGTTAAATACCAATTAACTTCATTAAATTTTGTTTATTTTCTATTAAATTAACATTATTCTTTCCTAAATATACTAAAGGTGGGACATTAAGAAGTTAAGGTATTGTTGTACTAGAATATATGCATTTAATAAAGTGTAAATTTTTACAGTAAAACTTTAAGTTTGATTACAAAACAATATGAGCAATAAGGTGTAAGTTTTGTCCTATTTTTCTTTAATGAAACCTTTTATGATATTGTGAGCAATCAAATGTTCAAAATTATCATAATAAATACTATAAAAAAATATTGTTTAATAAGCTAATAAATAAAATATTATTAAAAGGTACATTGGAAAATATTTAAAATTAAGGTGAATTGTACCAATTTAATCATTATCTAACAAGTGATAAATATAATAAAGAATTTTTCTTTTATTTTTTTTTTCAACACTCAATTGTTATTTGAACAATTTTACCCACAAAATTTGTACAATTTATTATTTTTATTCTATTATCTTTCCGCTTTTGGATACTTGTGGAGTGAAGCAAAACAGATAAAAACATAAAAAACACGTGTTCCAACAAAAACAAAAAAGATATTAAAATTATCCGTCTATAATAATTATAACTATCATTACCAATGAAGCATATGTTGGAGTCAAAAACACCATTATATCCACAATAACATTGTAATGAATAATATTTTAAAACATTTTATCTAATATCCAATATTTAGAAATATAATTATATAATTTATACATTTCAAAGTGGTGCTTTTAAGACAAGATACTTATTTTATAAAAGAATAAAAAGTTACACATTTTGATAAATATAATGCAGAGTTGCAATTAAGAAAACCTCTTCTAAACATATATTTAAGTAAATACATAAAAAATTTAGAAAAAATCTTATTCGACATAAATTTAATTGTTTATTATAAAACAACATGTAATTTTTAATAAAAAACAATTGAGTTTTGAATTACATTATTAATTATAAAAAAAAAAGCATGGGGAATAAGGAAGAGTAAGTAACGTCCATAACTGAAATCCAGGGATTATTTACAACACTGCCACCGCTTTCTCAGATCCTTCCTTCTTCCATCCTTCAAAAAACCAGTTATAACTGCCACACCCTTCTTCTCTCTCTCTCTCTCTTTCTCTCTGCAATTTCTTCTCCTCACTCACAGCACAAATTTTGGTTGCTGCAATGGCGAGAGTGAACCTGGACGGAAAAACGATCCCGATGCTGTCGATATGCATGATCGGCGGCGGCGGCTTCATCGGATCGCACCTCTGCGAGAAGCTCATGGCGGAAACCAACCACAAGGCGGTCGTGGTGGACGTCTCCTCGGATAAAATCAACCACCTCCTCGACAGGTCCCTTCCCTGGGCGCACCGCATCGAGTTCCACCAGCTCAACATCAAGAGCGATTCCCGACTCGAAACACTCATCAAATCCTCCGATCTCGTAATTATTCTTCCCTTTCCACTGCTTTTCTTCACATTTTGAATACTCTTAAATGTTCCTATGGTTTGGAATGTGATTAAATTAACCTGTAACACATATTACATATAACTAAAAGTTTTAAATAATGTAGCCATACGGTTAGATATGGCTGATACTTAGGTTTATTCTCAGCTATATATTTTGAGAGCTAGTTTTTAATTCCTGTTCCACAGATAATAACATAGTTCATCCAAATGTTTACGAAATGTTTTGCGACAATGTCAATATTTTTGGAGTCTATATGTTCGATTTTCCGTGATATCAAGAAATGTAATGAAAATGTGACTCGAAAGTGATTCCGACAGAAGTTTAAAACGTTCGCATATAATATCTAGAGGAAAATAAAGTTTGAGAGAGGACCAGAGTTCCCTGTATGATAACATAGCTTGTTATTTATCGTAGTCACAATTTTAATAATGGACAATTATGAATAATAAGTGCAGTTGATGCGGCTGCAGTTGTTATTGCAACTCAAGTCTTGACTTTGGTTGTTGATTGTGGTAGCAGTTTCATGGCAATTCCTGAGATTGTGGAAAATTAGGAACAAATGTGGTTAGTAAATTGTAGTTGAAGGTCGTTGCCTGCATATTTTTTTTTTTTTTCTTGAAACCTTAATCACAAATGTTGTAATGTCACAATTCTATAGGTGTTATGAAAGGTTACATATATTGGCGGTGCCATTGCAAAAGTACAAAAAAATTAATATTGCAGCTGGAAATATGATTACACTACGCTAATGATTGTTAAATTTTATGAACCAAGGTGTACGTGTAGTTTCAATTGTAGTGGCACTGTTGTAGTAATTGACTGCTAACTAAAACCTGGTTGATTGATGATTTGCCATTTTTTATTTGAGATTGAGTTTTTTGTTTGTTGTAGACGATCAATCTTGCTGCAATTTGCACCCCGGCGGATTACAACACGCGCCCTTTGGATACCATCTTTAGCAACTTCATTGATGCGATTCCGGTGGTGGGTTTTGAAGATCGGGTCGTTTCTTGAAACGGATTCTCTTAAAGTTTATGTGTGTGTATATGTCTGTAATTGGGTTGTTCATGTGATGCAGATTAAGTATTGCACTGAAAACAAGAAACGATTGATCCATTTTTCTACGTGTGAGGTTTACGGGAAGACTATAGGAAGCTTTCTCCCAGAGGAATTTCGAAAGGTATCTCCTCATGTTTGTGCCCCTTGTGCAAATTCATACGCTTATTCTTGTTGTAAATGAATATCCACCTCTCGTCATAGCAAGGTGTAAACTTAGGAGTTAGTTTTCAAAGTTAGTCATTAGGGTGTTTGCTTCTTTTTTCATTTTCATTTTCAGTTCATGTGATTTTGTTGATAACATACAAGCATTAAACTGTTTAATTCACAAATAAAATTAGATTAATTGATTTATTTTCACGGTTTTCTAACCTGGCATTTTATAAACAGGAAATAGTGTGACTTATTGGTATCATCATTGACTTTGCACGATGCAGGACCCCAAATATTTCGTTCTCAAAGAAGATGACAGTCCTTGTATTTTTGGTCCAATTAACAAGCAGAGATGGTCTTATGCCTGTGCAAAGCAAATGACTGACAGGCTAATATATGGTACACGGTGACCTGGATTTGTCTTTAGTTGATGATAGTCATGATTAAATTCTTTCCTTCTTAACTTACTTATCAGTACTGAACTATAGCTGAGCATGCGGAGAATGGCCTCCAGTTCACCATTGTGAGACCTTATAACTGGATTGGCCCAAGAATGGACTTCATTCCTGGTGTGGATGGCCCAAGTGACGGTGTCCCACGAGTCTTAGCTTGCTTCAGTAATGTAAATCAGCTAGCCCGTTTTGTTTTCTGCAAATGTCTTCGTGACTCATGACCTTCATAAACTACTGTGTTTCATAATGCTCGTTGTTCCAGAATCTCCTGCGAGGGGAGCCTCTCAAACTTGTTGACGGTGGGCAATCACAGAGAACCTTTCTTTATATTAAGGATGCGATTGATGCTGTTGCGTTAATGATTGTAAGTTCAGACAGTTCAGAAGTGAACTTCAATCACCCGTGTTGCTGTATGAGCTTGGACTAATGTACATGCCAATATGACACAGGACAATCCTGAGAGAGCAAATGGATATATATTTAATGTGGGAAACCCAGACAACGAAGTATCAGTGAAGGAACTAGCTGAGCAGATGATAAAGGTAGCCCCAAAGCTTCTATTCTAACTGTTCTACCTTTTATACTTGGTCTGTAAATATACTCATTTTCTTTCACATTAAGGCTTATGCAAAGGTGGCTGGTGTACCTGCCTCTAGTCTGTCAACTGTAAATGTGAGTTCAGAAGATTTCTATGGTAAAGGCTATGATGACAGTGATAGGCGCATCCCTGACATGACACTTATCACCAGGCAGCTTGGTATTCGATCATTACTCTTTTAAGCCCTGTGCCTTATTCAACAGAATCTAAACATTCATATTAAACTGTATTCTTCTGGGTTTCAGCTTGGAAACCAAGGACACCTCTTGATGAACTGTTGGATGTTACCCTCCAATATCAACACCGGACATATTCTCGTGCCATCGGAAGAGAACTTTCAAAACCGTCAAATTGACTCCAAGTTGTTTTTGGAGATTCACTTTATTTTTTATGTAAACACGCAATGTACATGCTACACTAATTGTGAGATTATAAATCACAAATCAAGGGTATATCTATAGGTTTTTGAAGAAAAGTCTTCCCTTCCCTTCATTTTCACTTCCTTTTTTTGGGTCATGGCACTTCAATTACTTGTGTTGTCTAAATTTTGTAATGTACACAGAGTATAAAAGAAAATATAGTAAAAAGATATTATTTTCAATGATTTCACACATTTCATCTCTGTTAACTGTTCAACATCCAGCATATATGCTAATACGGCAAGACGTGGAGTTAGTAAGTGTTCAGTGTTTTACTCAGCTTTGATCTCTGAATTTCCATGCATTGATTGAATCAACAAGTATACTTATGACAAGATCCTATCATAAAATTTCATACCAAACATGACAGGAAAGCACTTGATTTTACGCTTCATAATCTTAAAACCCAAACCCAATTCTATTAAGTAAAAAAAATATTTTACGCTTCATAATCTTAAAACCCAAACCCAATTCTATTAAGTAAAAAAAATATAAGGAAAGGAAGTTCCCAGCAATGGAAATGAGCTGTCTAGTTAAGACAAAATTAATGTAACAGAAAGCTACCATTCTTAAAATGAAGTTATGCAACACCAACTATGTAAGCATTCCAAGAATCTTGTTGCTGAAAAGTTGTTGCCTCTTCATATTTTACATTCTTTCCCGCACCAAATCCCTCTATTCTCCTCATTTCCGTGCTGTCTGGCATCTCTCGAACCCAAAAGTGAACAGATCTAAATCCAGCCTCTTCCAGACAATCCTTAATCTCAGGCAACGTCCACCTATACAATCAAATAAAGATAACAATTGAACAATCACACTTCTTATGATGTTAAAAAGACCAGAAATAAACCATCAAACCAGGAATAGACTTGAATAACGAGAAATATTCAGCATAATTCTCACCTCAAAAGCGGAAAATCATTTCTAAATTGAAGGTGAAAAAAAAAATAAAGAACTTACAACCGCCAGCTGTATGAAAATGCATGGCGAAGTTTTCTCTGTTCCTTCTTCATATGGAAATGGAGGCTAATCCTTGTCTTCCGTTGAATAATATCAAATTCAGCTTGCTCCCACACATACTACAGATTTGATTACAAAGTCCATGTTATATATAATATTTCAAGGAGAATATTCACAACTTCAATATTTGATAGTCAAACAAATTCAGGAAGAATATACTTGTTTTCATGTACTAATAACATATAGATGTCATTGTATAGGAAAAACATAAACTATTCTTGTCCTTGTCCCGCTAGTTAAGAGGTTCTAGCACCTCAAATTTAGAGTCATCTATGTTATTTCATAATCATGCAAAAAAATAAACAACAAAGGTCAGTGAAAAGCTACACTCAGTGTCAGAAGAGAAAAGCGAAAAGCTAAAAGAGAACTGAAATTTGAAACTTAACAGTGAAACTCTGAAATACCTTGTAAATGCAATCCACATGGATTGTGGCAACATCACCATGTTAGTCTAATGAATTGGTACAAAATTAATATCAAGAATATTATACCGTAAAATTCTGAAATCTTCTTTGAAGCCTCAACTTGTGCTCTGAAGATGTACCCCCATATAAATCCATCACAAAAATTCCACCTTTAGTTGACAAGGCATCACGAGCATGCTTGAAATACAAAACCAGGTCTGCTCGTTTATGTAAACAACAGCAACTGTAGTTAAAAGCGCACACAATATCTCTTCCAGGTAATGTTATGTTTGTCTTAGTAAACTTATCATCTTTAACAACAGAGCCCGTGGGATCATCATCAGATTGCGGCACACCAGCATGCACATTTTCTTCATTTTGTGCCAATGAAATGTTACTTACCAACTTCTGAAGATCCATGTTCACAAGCTTAGACTGATGAGGTTGTAGGACATTCCCATGAAAGAGGGATATTCTTGAAAATCCATCTGCACCAAGTGAAGGTATGTTGTTTTCCATGCACCAATTAAGTGCTTCCTGGTCCAAATCTAATCCTACTGCTGTCCTTCTTGAATCACTGCGGAGCCATTCTGTACTGATAAACATAAATCACATCAAGGTAAGTACACTAGGTCTGACAAGAAGTATAGTGAGACATAACAAAAATAAGAGAAGGATTAACAATTTGTTAGGAACACCATCACAAAATCACATAAGCAATTATGCAGAAGCTACAGTATGCAACATGAATTGAAGGTGTGTCTTTCCTCACTAAACACAGTTCCAGACATGCACTAGATGAATCAAAACACCCATTTGAAATAGCTTTTACTAATATGGCATTTAGAGCAATATATCAATTAACTTTGACTGTAGTATACCAATCTATGAAGTTCAGACACGTCTCTTCAATGCAGTCTCCATGTCCGACAAGTGTTTGACACCGAAAACAATACAGTTTCAATTGTTCTCTAAGATTCATTAGGTGGAACACCACGTCCAAAATATTGTTTGGGGTCTCTTTCATGATTTTGTTTTTAAGAAACATCTTAATTGGTTAAGGGAGGGAGGAAGATATGTATAAATTATCATAGATATCAACCCTTAAATGATGTAAGGATTTTTGGACGTATAAGAACAAAAACCAAATAAGAATTTTATTTGCACTTAAATAAGAAAAGAGCATAATCCACACACACTCATGGTAATAGACGCAAGTGATCATAACCAATTAAGTTTGCCATAGTGAACAATGTCTTTCTATAAACATGTTAATATCGAATACACAGATTAAAGTCTTCAACCTAAACCAAGACCAAAACCCCATTGCAGTATCAAAATTGTGAGTGTTAACACATTATTACTCTAGTTCTTGACTATTATAAAATACCATTCATTTTACTCTTATATTTCAGTACAAAATAAAGTATAAAAGAACATTATGAGTTCGTAACACATTCCAAACACACGATGAATAATTGTAAAGTCAGATACCAAAGGAAGGAATTTGTAATGTGAGAGCCCAAACATGTGATGCCAAAAATCTTAAGGACTAACAAGAGTTTGCTACTTCAACCCATCAAAAGAGATAACGATTTAGAATAGCATAAAAGAGTATCAATAACTTAAAAAGGCGTGAATAAGGAAAAATGTACCTCAGAAAGGCAGTTCCACAGAAATCTTCTTGAAGATGAAGGGCCATCCTTCCACCGACGTACATGAGAAAGAACTTTTGCATATAACTTATGTCTCCTTTAGGAGACTGCACAAACACAAACAAAAAACAAAACAAAAGAAAAACATGATTAACCAAGTCACATTGTGAACTCCTCAATCAACACAACACATAACACCATAACCCTTAAATTTGGCTGCTAGTAACCTCACCAAGAAACACACAAAAACTAACAAGTTTGGATCTCGTACATTTCATCATCCATCCCCAACACCCAGCTAAATCAAGCACATGCCCATTGACAAAGATACAATCTTTTTAAGTTGGGAACACAAACCTGAACAGATTGTTGGTAAAGGAGGAACTTTGAAGGCATATCTTGTGATTGGTTTTCATGATTTGTGGCTGCTTCATCATCATCAGAATCATCTTCTTCTTGTTCATCGTTGCTGTCATCAACCGCTTCTTCAGCGGAAGGTGCGAGTCTTGGAGTGTCATCAAAATCCTGGTCTTCTTGAAGATAGCTGAAGGAGCTTCTTCCACGGTTACGCCTCTCATGCTTCTGCTTCTGCTTTTCTCGTTTACCCATTTCGCCGCCGAAAAGTGAAACCCCAACTGTCTAATTTATATTGATGTAAACAGTAACAGTTTTATTTTATTGCCTTTTTTTTTTTCTATTGGTTGAATTTTTCTTCATCGTCTGAAAAAGTCATAAAAGGAACTTCCTTTTCTAGTCTTGATTAATACAATTGTTTATTTCTTGACATTTTAAGTTACTTTTTGTCAAGACTATAAATGTTTTCTATACCATTTTCTCTTATTTCCTTAATCGAAATCTTATTCAGACTCTCTATCTAAATAAAAAAAAACACTTTTATTTTAGATAAAAGAATAGGGTTTAAATTAAATGAAAACATGTTTATATATATTTAAAATATTTTTTTATTTAATCTAAATTGTATACTTCTAAAAATCCAAACTACATGTACTCCTCTAAACTTATGCATCATTCATCCATTTCGTGATTAAATTGTACTATCTATATTGGACAACTAATTGAGAGTAGATTGAGATAAATTGGTTAAAATCTTGATTCATGTAATTCTTTTTTCTCCTGTAGACGATTCTTTTGTTTCTTATTTTTTTTTAAGTTTGAGAAAGTTTTATTTTTGATTCCTCTGAATTAACTGAAAAATTGTTTTGACAATATAAATAATTGTGAGTGTTTGATTGATGCAGGTTAAAGTTTTGAAGAAATACCGACTTGAATTTAGAGTTTTTAGGTGTTGAAAGATTTTTATTTTGCAATACATAATATCTTCAAACAAGAATAATTATTACCTACATGTTAAATGGTTTTTATTATTGTGATTATATAATCATTTTAGATTTGAATTAGCATGTATAAAAGAGTGTGATAATTGCCGAAGACACAACCAAACTTGCATACATTATAACAACTTAAACGATCAGAACAGATTAATCGAATATAACAGATTGGATCCAAACATTCCAGGCTCATTACAACATCTATAAATATGAGTTCAGTCACCTTATACTAGGTATTTCTAAACCTAAATCACATGAACACTCTAATCCCAAACTGACTAGAGCGTCGGAGTGCCTACAGGACCCCTCCCAGGACAGTGGATCTGAAAGCAGATGAGCAACAAGGAAAGAACACCAGGAGCGAGGAAGACATTGTTATTGGAGCTAATCGGTTTTCTGCAAGAATATTTTGATACCCACCGTGGAGCCGAGATTAGAGTGTGCAGGTGATTTAGGTTAGAGTTTAGAATACCTGGTGTGTGGTGACTGAACTCATATTTACAGATGTTGTAATGAGCCTGGAGTGTTTGGGCCCAATCTGTTATATTCCATTAATCTGTTCTAATCCGTTAAGTTGTTATGATGTATGAAGCTTGGTTGTGTCTTGGTCAACTAGTATATAAGCCCCTCAAGTCCTCGCAAATGGTGGCCGAAGAGGATTTAGTATCGAGTAGGTAATGATTGGATTTGTCGTGTTGGTTGTCCGCAAACAAGTGTTAAAGATGGATGTTCCCGCGCCTTTTCTCGATTTTGTGCGTGTTTCGTTTTCTGAACGTGATGTGATAACTCACTTCATCTGAACCTTTAAAAGCTAAAATTATACACCTCATAGTTGGTTTCATGGTGTGAAACTGAGATGTGATTTGGTTAATGAATCTGGTCAACCGTATAGTACAAGTCAACGATGTTAATTTTGACTGGTCAACTGTTGAAATTGGGTTGCATTGACATTTTGTAGTTTTAAATGATTTTTTTATGATTAAAATGAATTATAAAATTTAAGTTATGGAAAAAAAATAACTAATGTTGTTTTATAGCCTTTTCATATTCACTTGAATGTTAGATTAATTCTTAAGCAACATTGATGATTTTCAAAAAATTATGCTATTCTCTTAACTATTACTTAAGGTTTAAGCAAAAAATATATTAAAACAATTATTTATTATATGTATGTATAATATTGGAAGCTCATGTTAGATTATTAATTAATGCATAGAACAAGTTTCCTAATTTAGCATACTTAATATAATTCTTTTAGAGCACTCACAGAATGAAAATATGTAGTGATGTAATATATATTAAGAACCTAAAATTTCAAAATATTAATTTATATCATTACACGGTTAAGTAACCGGAGTTGTTTAATTTAAATTTTGATTAGTAAAACACAAAACTTAAGTTTTAAAATAGTGTTAATGTCATATATAAAAAGTTTTAATTGATTGATAAGGCAAAAATTACTTTATATTGTTAGTAAAAAAGTTATTTTCTTTAAATTTAAGTTCTTGGTTTAACTAATTTATTCTAAAACCTTATATATATTGTCCATTATGACATTTAAACATATAATGTTTGATTACAATATTTCCAAGCTTACAAACCAAAGAATAAATTAAAAAAAATTAATGTTTTTCCATAAGTGTAAACATAATATTATGTTTTTAACATCGTAACATTCTAAATTAATTAGAAAATATTAATTAGTATTATTAAAATAGAAAACATATTTAAAATTAAGAAAAATACATTTTTAAATACAATTTCATTCAGTAAGGTATTTATTATTTTAGTATAAATAAAGGTAACTATATGTGTTATATTTTCTTATTCATTGGACAATTCACTTTTTAATATTGTATTTTTATTTAAAATAACTATATTTTACTTAAATTTTTAATTTATTTTCAATATATTAATTTCTATACTGTAATATTTGATCATTGTAAGGGCTTAGGACTTTAAAAAAAAAGTTGCTACCTCTGTCTTTCTTAAAAAAAATCTTAAAATCTCTTTCTCAGTTTTCTTTATTCTGTCTCAAAAATTTTTCTTTGTTCTATCTCAAAAATTTCAAATCTCTTTTGAGTTCTCTCTTCACTTTATTTCTTCTCGATTCGTATTAGAGATTCAAAAGTCCTATCCAATCCCTGATATAGGATGGAGCAAGTTTAGCAGATCATTATTTTGATTTAGGTAATTATTAATTTTCTCCCGTGAGCGGTTTAGGGTTTTTATAGAAAAATAAAATCTGCTTGTACTTTCTTGCATGTAGTCTTAGAGATATCAAGAATAATCCTAGTTCATTTTGGATCTAAGAGTAGGTTTAGATCATTGATTAGAAATGTATATTGCATGTGGAGTATCATTGCAAGCGGTAGCCTGGAGTCTTTTATAGGTTATTCTCTACTTTATACAGGTCATGAAAGCTATCGAATGTTTTTAACTGATGTTGTAGTTACTTTTTTATTAAATATAAATTGTTAGGAGATATTAGTTTTAAAGGTCTGTTATAGTACACTACCTTAAAGTACTTAATTATGGAATGAGATGTGATTTTAGTTTGAAATGTTTTCTAACAATGATAATGAATTTTTTTATATTTTGATAAAATGGTTGATTTTGTGTTAATAGAACTTTTGGGAACAATAGAGGTTTGAATGCTTAATAAATAACTATTACCTTGATGCAAGATGTATCCTTGTATGTTTTGATGTTGTGGATTGAATGAGTTGTTGTGAATGATATGGAATAGTGATCGAGACATAGTATGGAGGTTCGAACTAAGTGAATACAATTTGAAATATAACTGGATAGAAAAGTCTGAGGAGAACTAATCTTGTCATTGACAAGATTGATGATTCATATTGAGGGGCTGTGTGGATTCACAGTTTAGAGTTATAATAGGTGTAACCCTCTTAGTCTAACTCAATGCATGGATCTTTTAAAAGAAAAGTCAAGTTTTTTTTATATAGTATTCGATTATTACTCTTTAAGGATGTCTTATTTTAACATAATCTAAACATTGATTTTAAACTGTATTGGGGAAACCAAGGACACCTTTTGATAAACTATTGCATGTTATCCTCCAATATCAACACTGGACATATTCTTGTGCCATCGGAGAGAATTTTCAAAACCGTCAAATTGACCACAGGATTTTTTTTAAGATTGAGTTTATTTTTTATGTAAACACGTCACTGCTATGAGATGAAAAAAATGTACATGCTACACTAATTGTGAGGTTATAAATCACAAATCAAGTGTATATCTATAGGATTTTGAATGAAAATTCTTCCCTTCATTTTCACTTTCTTGGATCATGGCACCTCAATTACCTGTTTGTCCAAATTTTGTTATGCACACACCAGTATAAAAGAAAATAGAGAAAATAGAGTAAAAAGATATTATTTTGAATGATTTCACTTTTTTTTGTCTTTCACATTAAAAAAATGTTAGGAACTATGTTACGAATTCAGGGTGCCACATTGTTTTTCTATACTTAATTCTTGTATTGAAAATTAAGAGTAAAATGAATGGCATTTTACAAAATTAAGAACTAAAGTAAGAATTTTGTTGGTCAGATCTCAAGTGGTTAACACTCACAATATTGGGTACTTTGGTCATCTTTAGAAAAAGAAAGTGTTTACTATCACTAATATTACTTGTTTGTGGTTTCGTAATACAGTTGCTAACGAACATCCTTTTCTTTCTCAAGAATTTTTTTTCTCAGATCTAGTCTACTTAGCTGACTGTGATTTATGTTTATCGTTACATGATGGCTCCGCAGTGATTCAAGAAAGATACACTAGGATTAGAACTTAATTAGTGCATGGAAAACAAATGCCACGATGGATTTTATCCCTCTTTCATTGAATGTCCAACAACCTCATCCGTCTAAGTTCGTGAACATGGATCCTCAGCGGTTAAGTAACATTCATTGTTCATTGGTACAAAATGAAAAAGATGTCTAGGCTGGTATGCTGGAATCTGATGATCCCTCAGGCTCTGTTGCTCAAGATGATAAGTTTACTAAGACAAACATAACATTACCTGTGAGAGATATTGTGTACACTTTTAACTACAGTTGTTTACACATACGAGCAGAATTGAGATAAAGTTCACAAGTGTGAAATTTGTAAATATTATTTTTTTTGGAGATAAGTGCAGGATTTCTTTTGGAGATTTGTTTTTCAGCTTTGTGATTTCCAAACCCAATTCTTTTATTAAAAAAAAAAAATGAAGTTCCAAGTCTAGTTACGAAGAAATTAATGTAACAGAAAACTACCATTCCTAAAATGAAGTTAATGTAAGCATATTGTTGCTGAAAAGTTGTTGCCTCTTCATATTTTACATTCTTTCCTGCACCAAATTCCTTGTTATCCTAAATGCCTAGGTAAGGATTTGAAAAAAACTTTGCTGTACAGTTTCATATACCTGACAATGTATGACTCAAACATATAAAATAATACTATAAAATAAAAGGAAGAATGCATGCAAACTTAAAGAATATTATCTCATAAGAATTAAAATGAATTTTGAGCTATTAAAAATTATTACTATTAGCTACTTTAATACGAGGTTGTAACTAGTATTAAAATTTAAAATAACTAATAATGAGAAAAAATCCATAACAAATCACACAAAAATAAATATCAAACTCTAAAAAGAAAAAAAAATCATCATTAATAACATTAATATAAATGTTATTGTTGAACATTAGAAAGATAAGTTACAAGTGGAATCATGGGTTCATGTTTTTTTCTTACAAAATTCTAAAAGTATCCGGACTCATCTCCATCAAATTTATAAAAATATTTTGATAATCTTATAATATAAGATCACTTGATAATGACGATGTGTTATTTGGTTGGTGAATATAAAAGAAATGAAGAATTGATGAGTAAAATTTACATGAAGTGTGCGTGAGAGAGAATATAATAACTATATAGCATACAATCATTTGATAATGATGATATGCAAAAAAAAAATTGAATTTTTTTATTTGGTTGATGAATACAAAAGAAATGAAGAGGGGATGAGTAAAATTGACATGAAGTGCATGAGAGACAATATAATATATGTGAATACTTCCAAATCCCAAAAGTTTTCTCATTGCATCCTTTTCTTTCAAACCCTAAAACAAATAAGCAAAGCGGTGTAAGAAGCACAGTTTCTCATTTTGATTAGATATGGCACTTCAATTACCTGCTTGTCCAAATTTTGTTATGCAAAGATTATTTTCAATTATTTTACTAATTAGATTTGTGCGTAGAAATATTTAGAAAACTTAAATTACTTGTTGAAGAAATCAATCCAAAGAGTTTCAAACCTTTATGTTATTCAGTGGCAGACTCTAACTCAAACCAATTCCTCTTCTCTTTTGGCTCGGACTCAATTATAAAAAAAACAAGATGACAAAATAAAATACCAATATATAAGTATCATATTGTAAAAATTTGCTTCGTACATGTAAATGACAAAAAGATGAATATGATATAAAAAAAATTCATGTGAGATTGATTGAAGGAACAAGTCATTTTGCAATTGCAAAAGTCTTTCTAAAACAACAAACATGGAAGCCTGCTTTGATTTAAAAGATTCGTCTAAATTAGAAATAGAAATTTTGGTTAAAAGTTCATTAAGTATAACAGTTACAAGTCTACGGAAATTGCAAACCTAAGAAGATATTGTCTGTCAATTTTTCATCAAATGATGATGGTTTTACTGCAAACATGTACCCGTGAGTGGTAAGATCTTACTTCTTTTGTAAAATGCCATACATTTTATTCTTGCTTAACACAGTTCCAAACATGATCAAATATTTGTAAAGTCAGATACTAAAAAATTACAAAAGAGAGATTTGTAATGTGAGGAATCTGAAGATGTGATGCTAAAAATGTTGAGAATTAATTCAAATTTAATAGTCAAAATAAATTATTAGGATATTTTAGTTCGTTACAAACAATAAATTAATAAATTAATGGAGTAAGATATTTTTATTTTTTATTCTTAAATTAATTTCTTTGTAAGTCTATAAATATGGATATTTGTTTATTTCTAATTAATTAGAAAAATAATAAGCAATTTTATTGTTATTCCTAAATTTTATTTTTCTACCTTATCCTCTTAACAAATTGCTATAAGAGCCGTTAATCTTTTGGACAATATGACATCCGTACTTACAATTTTTTCTCCTCGACCTCTTCCACATATTTTTACTGGTGACAAGTATGATTGGTGGAGCATCAAGGTGAAGACACTACTCAAATAGCAAGGGCTATGGGATTTGGTGGAGAATGGGTTTGAAGAAATATCATAACCCAATGAAGCAAAGGAGGAGAGACTAAAAGAAACTAGGAAGAAAGATGTTAAAGCATTGTTTATCATCCAACAACTAGTGCATGAGACTCTTTTCTCACTAATTGCATCAAAGGAAGCATGGTCAATCTTAAAAAAGGAGTATTTGGGATATTCAAAGGTTATGACAGTCAAATTGCAATCACTAAAAAATTACAATCACTGGAACGTGACTTTGAAACCTTCATGATGAAGAATGATGGATCAGTTGCTGATTTTTTGTCAAGAATAATGGCAGTATAGTAGTATAGTCAGTTAAATGCGCTCCTACGGTAAGCAGATTTCAGATGAAACAGTTGTGGCTAAAGTTATGAGAAGTTTAACTCCAAAGTTTGATCATGTAGTGGCAACCATAGAAGAAGAAAATGATTTATCAGTTCTTTCTGTTGATAAACTGATGGGGTTCAATCTCATGAAACAAGATTCAATAGATCGGTGGAAAAAGTTGAAGAGAAGGCATTCCAAGTGAATGAGACAACCACTAAAAAAAGGAGAAAGCGACTGATCATCAAGTAGAGGTCGAGGAAGAGGAGGATTTCGTGGTCAAGGTCGTGGTCGTGGCAGAGGTCGAGGAAGGAATGACGGACAAAGGCAATATAATGAGCAAAGTTACACAAAGAATGACGTTCACTGTCATCATTGCAAGAGATACGAGCATATAAAAGCTGATTGTTGGTACAAAGATCAAAAAATGAATTTTGCAGAATAAGAAAACAAGCTTTTCATGGCTTGCATGGAAGTTGATAAGAGGGAAAGCGATTTGTGGTTTCTACATAGTGGTTGTTCGAATTACATGACCGACACAAAATCTTTATTGAAGGAACTTGATGAGACACAAAAGATAAAGGTACAACTTGACAACAAAAAGGAGATTTAAGTTGAAGGCAAAGGCACCGTGGGAGTTCACACTAGCCATGACAAAACAAAAATGTTGGACAACATTTACTTCGTTCCTGATTTAGGATACAACTTATTGAGTGTTGGACAACTAATGGCCAATGGATATTCTATTCTGTTTGATGAAGATGCATGTGTTGTCACAAACAAGAAATCACGTAAACAAGTCCATGTTATCAAGACTCCAAATAAGATGTTCCCTTTATATGTTTTCAACATGGACAATTTTGCTCTCACTACAAGTGCAAAGGATGACTTAAATTTATGGCATTCGAGGTATATGGACATCTTAATATCAAAGGTTTGCAATTGCTAAGTGATAAATGTATGGTTTTTAGATTACCAAAAAATGGTTCTCTTGATTTATGTGAAGAATGTGTTTGTGCAAAACAAATTAGAAAGTCATTTCTTGTTGGAAAGGTACAGAGAGCTTCTAAATGCCTAGAATTAATTCATGCTGATTTATGTGGGTCAATGCAAACTAAGTCCTTGGGTGGAAGTCGTTATTTCTTGTTATTTACAAATGATTATAGTCGCATGAGTTGGGTGTATTTTATGAAAAACAAGTCAGAAACTTGTAGGAAGTTTCAAAAGTTCAAGGCTATGGTGGAGAATCAAAGTGGTAGGGAGCTAACAACTCCTTATACCCTAAGTTGAACTAAAAAATAGAATTGTTATGGAGATGACAAGAAACATGTTACAAGCAAAGAGGCTAACAAAGCAGTCTTGGACAAAAGTTGTAGCAACTTCTGCTTATCTGTTGAATCTCTCACCAAAGTCATGAATAAAACTCCATATGAAACATGGTATGAAAGAAAATCCAATGTAAATCATTTACGAATAAGTAAATATTAAATTTAGTGATTGAAAGATTGAGACCCTTGCCTTAAATAAAATTTTCATGTAAATGATTATTGAATAATATATCATGAAGTAATACTTAAGAGAAGTTCACATGATATTTAAATTACTTAATGATTACTTCTATTTGGGAAGTATGAGTCACTTTAAAATGAAACATAAGTATATGTAATTGTGTCTTTAAATAATTTATTATTTTATATCTAAGTTCTTTTATTATTTTCGAAATCTTGTTAAACAACCATAAATTCATAATTTCTTAATATTTAGCCGTCTATAGCTCAAACATATCGAATAATACTATTATAGAGGAGGAGAAAGTTAAAAGAAAACATACTTACAAACTTAAGGAATATCATTATCTCATAAGAATGAAAACAAATTTGGAGTTACTAAAAGTTATTATTGTTAGATACTTTATTTACAAGGTTGTAACTATTATTATTAAAATTTGAAACAACCAAATGAAGCACTGGAAAAGTCCATAACAAATCACACAGAAAGAAGAATTGACAGAGAAATCTCTCCACAAAAAATAAACGACCCAACTCTATTGCTCTTATTGCTTCTAGTGGTATACTAAAGCTGACGATAGAGAAACGAGGTTTATGTGTGTTTGTATTAGTGAATCGGTGCTGATATGTGAGTGAAGAAAAGTGAAAGAGTAGTCTCTTTATAAGTAAGTGAAGATGGGAGGGAAAAGACATGCTGACATTATCTGAAATATCAACTTTAATCTCAGTTAACATGTGTTGTGGTTGGTGAGCTTTATTGTTAAATGATTTAAGTTTAATGGTGATATTGGTTGTTGGTGGCCTTAGTTATCTCTGAGATTAAACAAAATTATCTTAAATGACATAATCAATTATGTTTTGATGTTTAATGATCATAGTTGATTAAAATAAGGTGAATGTCTTGTTCATGTGGTATTAGTAACTTTCTTTAGTGGTGGATGAGATGGGATGGTGAGTGAAGTATGATCTTATAGTTACAATTAAAAATAAAAATATTAATTAATATAATCAAAATAATAAAAAATATTATAAATTAGAATAAATATTTTTTTAATTTGTAATTTAATCAAATAATATATTTATTATTTAGCATGAAAAACATACATATATATTATGTTTATTTTTTCATTCAATTATTTTATTTTAATATATTGTATTTTTGTTAAAAATAACAATAAATTTTATTGCTTATAGTTTATTTTGTTACTATAATATTAAATCATTAGAATTTTTTTAATACATCATAAAAGGAATTTTATCTTTAAAACAATATATGCATTATATTTTTACAATTTTTACGATTTCATTTGCATCTCTACAATTTTGTTTGCAAAAATTTCTAATTTAACAATTTCATTAATTAAAAAACTCATTAAATTAATAAATTTTATTATAAATTAAATTTAACTTTAAGGTAATTTGTGTAATTTTACATTTTTTATAAACATCAAAATTTATTCTGAAAAATTAATCATGTTTTATTTTTAATTCAAGAATAATTTTACAATATTACAATTTTATTAGTTAAAAATAATTAAAAAATTTTACAAATTTTATACTTAAAACCTTTTCAAATCTTATTACTTTTTTTCTTAATTTAAACAATTAAATTTTTCAAACACTTTTATCTTCAATGCCTTCGTTAATCGAAATAAGTTATCAAATTTTGCATAAACATTCATTCGAAATACATCCCTTGATCCAAAAGCAAACAAAAAATCAATATAAATGTTATGATTGTAGATGAGAAAGATGAGTTACAAGTGAAATAATGGGTTCATGTTTTTTTCTTACAAAATTCCAAAAGTAACTGGACCCATCTACATGCAAAATTTCACATTAAACTATAAAAAAAAACAGATAAAAATAAAAATGAAACGCAACGCATTACGCAGACGAGACAGGGTCCCCTGCACTCCTCTTACTTACGCAATCATACAAGCAAGCAATAAAACCGTTAAACAAAGATCAAACAGTTCTTGTTTCCTATCAATATATCCAACACAAAATACGAATCCGAAACACACACCGTCCGATCTTCATCAACGCTTCCAATTGACGAATATATATAAACTTGCGAATTCACGAAATCCGATTCCGTGCGAAGGAAGGTTCGACCGAAGAACCTTCTCTGACTCGCCCAACCAACCCAAACGCTTTCTCATTCTACGCGCATCCCTTTCTTCTTCTTCAGATCCTTCAAAACTCTCAAAAAAGAAAAAAAATTCAGCGAAGAAGAAGAAGAAAATGTATAGCAATTTCAAAGAACAAGCAATAGAGTACGTGAAGCAAGCGGTGGAAGAAGACAACAAAGGGAATTACGCGAGAGCGTTTCAGCTTTACATGAACGCGTTGGAGTACTTCAAAACGCACCTCAAGTATGAGAAGAACCCTAAGATCAAGGAGGCAATCACGCAGAAATTCACCGAGTACCTGCGCCGGGCCGAGGAGATCCGGGCCGTTCTCGATGATGGGCCCAGCGGCCCACCTTCTTCCGGGGATGCTGCCGTCGCTACCAGGCCCAAGACCAAGCCCAAGGATGGCGACGGGGAGGATCCTGAACAGGCCAAGCTCCGGGCCGGGCTCAACTCCGCCATCGTTCGGGAAAAGCCCGACGTGAAGTGGAACGACGTGGCGGGGCTGGAGAGCGCCAAACAGGCTCTGCAGGAAGCGGTTATCTTGCCCGTGAAGTTTCCTCAGTTTTTCACCGGTGAGGTTTTGACTTTTTGGTTTTTGATTGTGCGATTCAGGGAACGGTGATTTTGTAAGCAGAAAATTGAAATTTGAATTTTCTGTTGGTTCAGGTAAACGTCGACCTTGGAGAGCGTTTTTGTTGTACGGGCCACCGGGGACGGGTAAATCGTATTTGGCCAAGGCTGTTGCAACAGAAGCTGATTCTACATTCTTCAGGTGGATTTCTTGATTTTCTGATGTTTTAAGCTTGATTGGGGATGTCTTGGGATGATGTTTTGCGAAATTGATTTTGGGGTGATGCGATTTGGATGTTTCTGTGTTAAAAGCAAGTTACCGCAAAACTTTGTGTTTGTTAGGTTTCATCTTGGATTTTCCACAATCATGTTGAGATACCACCAGTTAATGTGATTTTAGATTAATTTTTGTGTGTTTAGTTTCACGTTGAGGAATTTATCATGGGTCTAGAATTGATCATGAGTTGAAACAACTTTGGATAGTTTTAACAATAGTAACCTGCTTTTATAATAAAAATATCTGAACGTAAATCACTCCACTTTGCAATCAGTTTTAACCACAATCAATTCATCAAACTATTAAGTTTGTCAACCCTAATCCAAACACGCACTTAGTAATTCAATATATTTCTTTTAATTCAACAAGAAATTAGCTGAAGTTATTTAAACTCAAAAGCAATTATAGATCCAAAGTCAAATCCTTAACGTCAAACCGATCATGTGAACATTAAATTAGACAACATTAGTTCAAATTTCAACATGATTTTTGTGAGAACAGAAGTTCCACGTCAGTGAAAATTTAGTGTGGTGCACACTTTCCTTGTTACAAATGGAACACAGTGTTGTCGTAGTATGGCACGCCAAATCCATTTCCTTTTCTTTTTTACTACCTTAGTGCTTGAGAAAAATTAAGTGAGGACAAAATAGTTTCTCCTGTTAGGTTCTCACAGAAAACAATGTTGTTGGTTTCTCCTTGAAGTTAGAGAGAAGAGTATTGTATTTCTTCTTAAAAATTACGTATTTGTCTATTATATGTTTGTACATCTTTTATTTTAGTTGTGAGTTCCTATTTTGTTACTTTGGTACCTAAAGTGGTATAAGAGTTTGAATGCTGATTTATTTTGCTACTATTGATGTTGGAATAGTGTTGTGAAGAAATCTTAGTATGTCTTGTGATTGCATCTAGTCTAATCTTTCACATCAAAAAAGAATTATTATTTTTACTGGATATAAAGTGTGGTAGTGTGAATTTGTATGTTCAGAAAAGTTTTGACAAAGAAAAGTCTTGATATTTAAGTGTGTCCATTAGTGACCTATCTCTCTTTTCTAAGAACTTACTTGGTATACTGTTGTATGGTCTATTGATGTTGTTCTAGTAGACAATACTATTCATAGTGAAAAGTGAACGGTTAACCATGATAGCAAAATATTAGATAGAGAAGTTCAATAAGAATAATTTCTCACGCAAAAACTGTAAGACTAAGACAATTTTGACAAAAGACAAATTGTGGAGATGCAATTGAAGAAAGACCCATGGACATCACGAATCTATGGTGGAAAGAAATTAGTGACAATGTTATCACAAATTTGAACTTAGCAATGATTGATGTGGTTTTGTCTAGCATTGTGGAAAAGACTCGAAGGAGAGTTGATACACTCTCATCAAATTATGAGTTTAAGTCACTTCATACAAGAATATTTGTAAACAGAAAACTCTATACTCTTTGACTGAGTGAGTATACATTGATGATAGACCACATCAATAATCTGAATGTGTTATTTGTTTTGCTTTTAGCGAAAAATTTAACATAGTTGGAAATGAATTTGTGAAACTTTTGCTTCTGACTTTACCTGTTTTGTATGATAGAAGTAGAAGTCAAACTCGTGTTTGATCAAAGTTACTAAGTAAGAAGAATATCAAATGCCATTGTGGCAAGAGAGGACACACAAAGAAAAGTTGTTAGCACAGGAAGATTGGGGGGAAAGAACACTGAAGCATTAACCTCTCAAGGTTGTGTTGCAAGTACATCAGAAGATGAAGATATTCTAGTTAACAAACTAGTAATAAGTTCTAACGATGGAATCAGGTACAACTTGGCACTTCACTCCACATGGAATCAAGTACAACTTGGCACTTCACTCCACATCGGGATTGATTTTACACTTATGAACCTATCTTAGGTGGATTTGTGTTCATGGGAAATGATCTTCGCAGAGAGCATTGGAGTGCTATTAAGAGAATCCTTAGATACATTGAAGGAACCTTAGGTGGTGCATTATGTTTCAAATGATCAAAGTCAGGTGTTAGAGGCTATGTTGATTCAGATTTTTGTACGTGATCTTGATAAAAGGATATTTACTACTATGTGTTTACACATGCAGGAAGGGCGGTAAGTTAGTTATCTAAATTACAGGATGTTGTAGTTATGTCTACTACAAAAGTTGAGTACATGACAATTATCCAAGCATGCAAGGAAGTTATATGGATTCAAAGGTTGATGGAGGAACTCGACACAAACAACATAAGATTGTTGTGTATTGTGATAGTTAGAGTGTCTTGCACATTGTAAGGAATCTTGTCTTTCATTCCGAGAGAAAGCAAATTGGTATATGCTATCATGTTGTTCGAGAAGTAGTAAAGGAAGGAAATGTGGATATGCAAAAGATTCACAACAATGAAAACCTAGCAGATGTTATGAAAAAAACTGGTTAGCATTGACAATATTATATGGGTTTGATCCTATTGTGACTACCTATCAGAAAAATAAATAAAATGGATGACAAAAAATATAGCATGTGTGACGATTTAATTAATTTCATTAAAATCTTTAAGTGGGAGGATGTGAGAAGAGAAGTCCCACATCAAGTGAAGTTTACTTTGATGCTTACTTTCTTTGTTGTAATAGAAGCACAATATTTTCTTAGTAAGACACACCAAAATCACTTCCTTTTCTTTTCTATTGCTTTAGTGCTTGAGAGAAAAATTAAGAAAGAAAAAATAGTTTCTTCTGAAGGTTCTCCTAGTAGTTGTTTCTCTTATTTCCAAGAGAGAGTGCCATTGTTTTCAAATGAAGTTTGAGAGGTATTGTAATTTTTCTTTCCTTTAGTAAAGTATCATTATTGAATATTGTCTAGTTTGCTCCTCTTTTCGACTTTTATTTTAATTGTTATTTCTTATGCTATTACTTTGGTTTCTAACAGATTTTGGATTATCCAATGTGAATTGAAACATACACTAAGTTTGGTGGATGAATGTGTGTCCATATGGGGATGATTTCACATCATTGTCAACGTTGTTATTGTTGAAATGTTCAATTTGAGTGACATTGCTTTGAACATATTCATGATTATGATTGATTTAGTTCCTCGTGCTTGTGCATGAAAATCAAACAGTCGTGTCTTCACAGTATTTTGTATGGACAAATAAGGTTGTAAACGTGAGTGCTTAGGTGGGCATTTTTTTGCAGAATTTTTTAACTTTTGAATTCTTCTTCAGTGTTTCTTCATCAGACCTGGTTTCAAAGTGGATGGGTGAAAGTGAAAAGCTGGTTTCAAATCTTTTCGAAATGGCTCGGGAAAGTGCACCTTCTATCATATTCATTGATGAAATAGATTCTTTGTGTGGTCAGCGTGGAGAGGGTAATGAGAGTGAGGCTTCAAGACGAATTAAAACTGAACTGCTGGTTCAGATGCAGGTAATAAATTTATGATGTCAAGTGGGTATGGGGATATGTTGATTAGATCAATATTTTTTAGTTTACATCTGAATTGCATTATGTGGAACTAGTGAAGAAGCTTGTATAGCGGTTTAGGATGTTGATGACTTATCCTTACTTTATTTGAGAACAAGGTTGAATGAATTAAGTTTCATCTCCTTATCAATAGTTTTTGGGTCTTTTTTGTTTCCTTTAATAAGCCATCTAGAGCTATGTGACACATTACCTTTTGTTGTTGAGATGTCTGTATAGTCAATATGAGATCTCCAAACACCCTCCCTCACACCGAGGCATGCAAATCTCATGCAGGACTAGATATTTTTGGGTGGTTTGATAGTAGTTCGATAGCGGATAACATGATGAACCCATCAAACTTGGTTAAGATAGGCTCTAAATCTTAAAAAGTGAGTTTAAGTCTAACTCATCTTCACAAAATTGGCTTATAAGGTGAGGATTGCCCCCAGTTAGACATTGTAAATTGACCTTATCTCTAGTTGATATCGGATATCTAATAATTTGTGTCTTGGAATATTTTGGAAACTTAGAATATTAATTTGTTGCTTCTTTGGGTTAGTAGCCTTTTCATATTAGCTGGAGTAATACTAACTATACTAGTCCTATTTTTTAATAATTATTGTTTTATAATAGCTAGGATTAATGCAGCGAGTAAATTATATTTATGTCTAACTCAAACTTACAAAAATGGGTTATAAGGTAAATATTACATCCCACTTATATATAATAATCTACCTTTATTCTTATTTGATGAGGGATTTCTAACACTAACCAAGAAGGACATAAAAGGAAGCTTTTAAGAAGCATCATAGGACAAATAATATCGTTGAAGATTTGGTCTTTAATTGAGTTGAATGATCCCGTGCGCTTCATGTTTTATTATAGAAAGGACTGTTATATTATATTTTCCACCATATTTTAAGAATATCATTGTCTTTATTCTCGTTCTCCGTTCTCCTTGCCACCTAAACATTATAAATTATAATACAAACAATTGTTATACTTCATATATTCTACAAATTTCTCATTGTATTCCACCATTGTGCAAATTGCCTTATATCTACATCTATTATATTCTTCTTTTTTGTATTTCCTTGTTTCCTGAAATCGCAACTCTTGACATAAATTATTCAATATTTTAGCTGTGTGAACATTTGCAGTTGTTTTCTTTTTGGGCATCCATAATCACTCGACTGGTCAAGCCTAGATTTGGTTATAGTATTATTACTTTTTTTTTAACTGTAAAAGAATCTGTAAAGTAACGTATTGGATGATTTTTAGCCATATGGAAAGTTGCACGCACTTTTTGATTAATGACTCAAGTCTTGTCATATTTAGCTTTCTTTTTTATTAAGCTGAACACAGTAGCTAGTATCTTTTTTCTTTCAAAAAATAGTGTTCGAACTATCCCCTCCCCCTGTAATTAATGTCATTATGCATCCTTGTTTTACTAATTCAGAAGATTCAAGGTTTCCATCATAATGTAGGTTTTCCACTTTACGTTGTAGGGTGTAGGACACAATGATCAGAAAGTTCTTGTTCTAGCAGCTACAAACACACCTTATGCTCTAGACCAGGTAAGAAGAAAATAGTTCTGGTTACTAATTCTTATTCTGAGTCAATGGGATGATACTATTTTGATTAATCAAGTTGTTATTGTAGGCAATAAGGCGACGTTTTGATAAGCGAATATACATACCCCTACCAGATTTGAAGGCTCGCCAACACATGTTCAAGGTATGGGCAACATACACGATTCATCGAAGGATTGGTCTTATTATGTATTGTGAATCTAGCAAACGGTCTTACTATGTCTTTTTCTTGGTTGATACATTGAACAGGTGCACCTAGGAGATACTCCCCATAATTTGACCGAAAGAGATTTTGAACATTTGGCTCGCAGGACAGAGGGGTTTTCAGGTTCAGATATATCTGTCTGTGTAAGTTTGACTGCTATGTGAAATACCTGGTTACAATGATAATTTTTATTTATATCAATTTCAAGGTAAAGGTAATTGTACCTATTCTACAGGTGAAAGATGTTTTATTTGAACCCGTTCGCAAAACCCAAGATGCCATGTTTTTCTTTAAGAATTCTGAGGGTATGTGGATTCCATGTGGACCAAAGCAACAAAGTGCAATACAAATTACGATGCAGGAGCTTGCTGCGAAAGGACTTGCTTCACAGGTATTCAAGCTGATGCAGATTTTGATGACAGTAGGACTCCAGAATTTCATTTTCTAACACATTATTGAAGAGTAATAATTTTTATGTTCCTGTTTGCTCTACAGATCCTGCCACCACCTATATCGAGGACAGATTTTGACAAAGTACTTGCTAGACAAAGACCCACTGTAAGCAAGGCCGACCTCGATGTTCATGAGAGATTCACAAAGGAGTTCGGAGAGGAAGGATAATTCTGACGGAATTTTTCTTCGACTATCTGCACTAGTTTAAACATTTTAATTTGTAATTTACAGAACTATTGGATCAAGTGAAGTGCATAATTTTACTTCTCATAAATTGTGTATAAAAACAGTCTGAAATTATCAGAAAAATAAATTTCATGTGAATATGTGGCGCTGGTTACTCATTTTTGTCTGCATCTCAATGTAGGATTCACAAATTTTAGGGCTTTTTATGTTTTGAGTGCTTTTTTCAAATTCTAGGGGGGCTGAGAATTTCAGCTGCCGTGCTTCACCAAGCTGTAAGAGACAGACTAATTTAAGCATAAAACACAGCTTCAACAGATTGTTCAACCAGATGTGAGATTAGTTTACACTGCAAATTACTCCTAAAAGAGCACGTAAATTGTATAAGGTGTGATTCATCTAAGTGAAAATATTCTTGGCAAGGTTTCCTGATAGAGTTAGAAGTCATCGACAGAAACAGATAACTTTTCAGTCACCTCTTTGTTTGAATCTTTGGGACCGCCACATGATGATTTGAAGTAACGTGTAATCTTTCTAGTTACGATCAGTTCTAAGTGTGAGGGTGGTGATCTGCCAAATAGACATATAAAATCAAAATAGTTTGTGATTTAGATGAAAAACTAGTAATAAGCAAGAAAAACCTCACTAGAAGGATTCAATCATTCTAGTATTAACTATTTTCTGATATAAATAAATAAATTTTTATTAATTTTCTTATTATTTAACTTAGGGAAGTCAATTACAGCATAAAAGTAGTTTATTTTTCTTAATGATAGAACTCTGTGAGATTTTTGACAAAATTGTATTTATCTTAAAACAAAATTGTGTATTTACATATAATTGAACTGTTCAAATTAAACCAATCCATTTTTATTGAACCGGTTTGATTTGGATTTTGTATTTTTCTTTTGGAATATTCAAATCAATCTGAACCAATGAAATTGTTGTGGATTTTATTTTTTTCAAAATCTGATCTAACTCGAACACCTATAGCAGAAACAATTGAATACCGGAGTATCTTTGGAAGAAGCATGCAGTAAAATGAACTATGATTTTTTTTTCTTTTCTCTAAAAGACTCTAATGGACTGTAGCTTTTGGTATCTGGGTGTGAGCATATGCCATTTGTGGTAGCCAGTAACACTCTCAAGTTCAGACAAAAGGGAAGACCCGTCGTCCTTTTATGTTTTAAATATTGGACAATTTGTGTTAGTTCTCTGTAATGTAGCTGTGAATGATCCAAGTTTGAATCAAATAATTGCTGTTTATAATTCGTCCAAATGCTGTTAGTTCGTTAAATATATATTCATCTTATCTCCTTTTGTGAATGTCATCTTACTTTCTATAGAATCCCAATTATACCCACACCAAGTAATACACAGAAAAATATAAAGCCGGCAACTGAATTTTTTTATGTCTTTGCCTATAAAAATGGACGAATCACCAACCACAAAATTAGTCACCATTTCCACGTCCAGATTTCTATTCTGGACCCTTTCAGTGTATCATGGAGTTTGCCAAAGTTCTAAGCTTTTCCACCCTTCTCCTTTTCATTGGGTATACTTTGGTGAATGGATCCACCCCTAAGGTAAGAAGCATATTCACTTGGACTTCATGCATGCATGCTGTCTACGTGAGTTGCATGCATGTACTAGAAGCTCTAAACTACTTGTATCCAACTAAACTAACTCTTGGATTTGCTTTGATACAGCATCATATAGTTTATATTGGAGATCATTCACACCCTAATTCAGAATCCGTAATCAGAGAAAACCATGAGATACTAGCTTCAATTACTGGAAGGCATGTCACCCAATTTGAGATAAAATTCATGGAATTAATTATACCTATCAATGTTTTTCTAATTTTAATTTATTTGAAAAAGAAATAATTTTGGCCAAAATGGACTTCCTGTGTATACATTCTTTATACTTTTCAGCCTGAGTGATGCAAAAACAGCAACCATCCACCATTACAGTAAAAGCTTTCAAGGCTTCTCAACTATGATTACACCTGAGCAAGCTAGTCAACTTGCAGGTATTGTATTCCAGTGTTATATGCTTCTAGATTCACTATATTGGACAAGGAAACAATGAAGACTAATTCAATATTTTGAAAATGGACTCTAGATTTAAAATGAGTGGCTCCAATTTGGAGTTGTATTTTTGCTCAAAAGTTTCAGAGTGAAAATACATATTCTATATGGAATCCACCAACCATTTACTTGCTCAGGCTCTGAACAACGTTTTGAATTGTGTTTCAGAACATAACTCGGTAGTGTCTGTTTTTGAGAGCAAAATGAATAAACTCCACACAACACATTCTTGGGATTTTCTTGGATTGGATACTAACTACGTGAGCAATCCTAAACCATTAGACACCGCATCTGAAGTTATTGTTGGTGTCATTGACTCTGGTTAATACTTTTTTTTACACTCTCTTTTTTCTCTTCACACTCTTTTTTCTGTCATTTTGATTAAAAATGAGTGACTCAACATTGGTTTTCAGGAATCTGGCCCGAATCGGAAAGCTTCACTGATCATGGATTAGGTCCCGTGCCCAAAAGATTCAAAGGAGAGTGTGTTACTGGTGAAAACTTTACACTAGCCAATTGCAACAAGTAAGAATTCAAAATCCATCATTTTCTGTTTTTAAGATTGATGTACAATATTGAAGTAAATAAATTTCGCATTTGAAGCTGTTAAAGAGTTATCTAAAATCATTCACATGTTTTCACATAATAGTTTAAAATTTGGGATAGTGTTAATCTGTGACACGCTATTAGGATGTCTACGACAAAGTGGTCTAGATTTCTACTTCTAACTTTGCCAACCCAATTCATCTAATAAGAAAAACTAGATTTCAGCACAAGGTAGATGGACCTGTGTATTATCCACGCTTCAAAGTTCATAGCATTCTCTTACATGAATGAATGTGTTCAGATTCATTATACAACTATTCGTGTTCCCACACCCAATAGGCTAAACTTTTTGGATAGCAGATTTATGTCAGATACTTGTGCTATGCTATAGATATGCAAAGATTATCAGGATCAAATAGTTGTATTTTACTGTATATCATCATTCTTTTACACCCTTATCATTTGCTAACTATGTCACTCACCTGGAGTTTGGATTTTTCAGGAAAATCATTGGTGCTCGGTTCTATTCAAAAGGGTTTGAAGCAGAAATTGGTCCTCTAGACGGTGTTGTGAATAAGATATTTTTCCGGTCAGCACGAGATCATGATGGACATGGAACACACACAGCTTCCACAATAGCAGGGTCCACTGTTGCTAATGCTAGCTTATTTGGCATTGCTAAAGGAACAGCTAGAGGTGGTGCCCCAAGTGCAAGGCTTTCCATCTACAAGGCCTGTTGGTTTGATTTTTGCAGTGATGCTGATATTCTTTCAGCAGTGGATGATGCTATCCATGATGGCGTTGACATACTATCTCTTTCTCTTGGTCCCAATCCTCCTCAACCAATTTACTTCCAAGATGCAGTCAGTTTAGGAGCATTCCATGCATTTCGAAAGGGTATTCTTGTTTCTGCTTCAGCTGGAAACTCAGTTTTTCCACGTACTGCATGTAACGTTGCTCCTTGGATCCTCACTGTTGCTGCTAGCAGTATAGACAGGGAATTCAGTTCAAATATCTACCTTGGTAACTCAAAGGTCTTAAAGGTAAAGTCAATAACGAACATTTTCTAAATTTTAACACCAATATACATCTAATTCATATCAGTCTTAGTTACGAAATTAATAATGGTCTATAATATAAATGCCATCAGGGTTCTTCTTTGAATCCAATAAAAATGAAGCAGTCTTATGGTTTGATATATGGAAGTGCTGCTGCAGCTGCTGGAGTTTCAGCTATAAATGCAAGGTATTCTCTTTGTTATGTGGCTAAGCACAAACTTTGTTGTTGTAAATGATTTTAAGTCCAAGACATGTAGAGTGACATGATTGAATTTTTAATCCTATTTCCTTGATTTCTCCATGTAACAGCTTCTGCAAGAGGAATACTCTGAATCCTACCTTAATAAAGGGTAAAATTGTGATCTGTACAATCGAGAAATTCAGTGATAATAGACAAGTGAAGGCCATAGAAATAAGGCAAGGTGGGGGTGTTGGAATGATACTTATTGATCATAATGCCAAAGATGTTGGTTTTCAATTTGTCATCCCAAGCACTCTCATTGGTCAAGATGCTGTAGAAGAGCTTCAAGCATATATAAAGACAGATAAGTGAGTTTTATAAGTTTGTCAAATAGAGAAATAAATCTCTAATATCAAAGTTAGTCACACTTCATTGTCCGCTAATGCTTTATTATGTCAGGAATCCCACTGCAAGAATCATCCCAACAATAACCGTAGTTGGTACCAAACCTGCACCAGAAATGGCAGCTTTTTCTTCCATGGGGCCAAATATAATAACACCAGACATTATTAAGGCAAGTTTACTTAGACTCGTTGGACTATACGTTTAGACTGCATGCACCGGATTCTTCCTTATTAACCTTTTTGTTGACTCAGAATGAATAGAAATGACGTATCCAAGTATAAATCTAGTCCCACGTTTAATAGAAATAAAAAAATTGCACAAATATAAAAAAAGAAAACTCAAAAAATTGTACAAATATAAAAAAAGAAAACTTAGAGACCCAATATCTTAAAATTTTGAATTAAAAATAATATCATTTTTTTATTCTGACTCGTCTCATTCTTGCTTAATCTACAGCCAGATATCACAGGACCTGGACTGAATATTTTGGCAGCATGGTCTCCAGTAGCAACTGATGCCACAGTTGAACAACGACCTGTCAACTATAACATCATTTCAGGAACATCAATGTCTTGTCCACACATAACTGCAGTTGCAGCAATTATAAAATCTCACCACCCATCTTGGGGTCCTGCAGCCATAATGTCTTCAATAATGACAACAGGTTAGTTTTTCATGCTTCAAAAGTTCCCAGCAACTACCAAAGTCATGAGAATACATGTTTTCTTACTGTGATCATCTTAAATTAATGCCATTTTTTCCCAATGTCACAGCAACAGTTACGGATAACACACACCAACTCATAAGACGACAACCTAATGGAACTCAAACCACACCATTTGACTATGGCTCTGGACATGTCAACCCAGTTGCATCACTCAATCCAGGATTAGTATATGAATTCAACTCCCAAGATGTTCTCAATTTTCTCTGCAGCAATGGAGCAAGCCCAGCACAACTTAAAAACCTCACTGGTGATGTTACTCAATGTCAAAAGCCTCTTACAGCTTCCTACAACTTCAATTATCCTTCAATTGGAGTGTCCAACTTGAATGGAAGTTTATCAGTTTATCGTACAGTTACTTATTATGGTGAGGAGCCAACAGTGTATTCTGCAAGTATTGAAAATCCATCTGGTGTGAAGGTTACAGTTACTCCAGCAGAATTGAAGTTCTGGAAAACTGGGGAGAAGATAACTTTCAGGATTGATTTCTTGCCTTTCAAGAAAAGCAATGGAAACTTTGTGTTTGGCTCCTTGATATGGAATAATGGCAAACAAAGGGTTAAGAGTCCTATTGGTCTCAATGTACTCTCTACTTAATGAAGAGTGCTTCTTGGTCCTTATCATTATTGGGCTTACACCTAAGAAAATGCATTTATTTATATCACTTTGATTTCTGCTATAAAAGAAAAGGTTCAGCTCAAACCAATATTCTCTGATTCAATGGCAGAAATATCAACTTCTATTGGCTGTGTTAATTAGATGCGCATGTTCTCTGAATCATGGTAAAAGTAATTAGTATTGTATTACACATGTTAATGGCACTATATCGCTGTGCCTGGATAGTTAGCACAAAACTTGTTACGTTCTTGTATCAAATCGTATAAATAGTAAAAGGGAGAGTTAAATATATTAAGAAACTTGTATAACTTCTTACTATGTACATACAGTAACTTATAAAATTTTGTTATAAAAATGATTATAGATCTCTCAAGAATAAGTAACATATTAAAATATGAAAAAACATGTAAACACTATATTATGCAAGTGTTGAAAATCCATCTGGTGGGAATGTTAGAATAGGCTGAGAGGGTGCTTGTGTTGGGTTGTCCATGTTGGGTTGGCTCCTCTTACTCGTCCTCGGCATATAGTCTTAACCTCTACTCTCTCCTTACCTCCCAGTGTATCTAAAACCCTATCCTCAAAGATAGAAAACCTCATTGAGTATTCTTATGTTCCAGAAGATGCTCAAATCTCAGAAACTCAGAGTCCTTTGTTAAGCCCCTATAATATATTCAGAAGACAAAGATCTGCACTCAAGATCTATCACTAGACTTATCTCATCAAAAAGACCCCATGTCAAGGAGTATGTCCAATCTTCCAGAATGGACCAATGTTCTTTAGCTGCCACCTCTGAAGAACAATATGTCAACATCGAGATCCCCAAGGATCTGATCAGGCACTGGCAGACTGAAGGATACACCCACCTCCATTATGGAGCCATCAGACTCGTTCTCTCTCTTCATGGAAGAAGAGGACTTCCTGTTTCAGCTAGAGTCTCATCACTAGACTCAAGCTATCTGCACTACGAACATGCTGTCATTGGCACTGTCCTAACCACTCTTCATGCTGGAAGCGTCGTCCTGACTATCTTTCCCAACTTCAACGTCAGTCTGAGAGATCCCACTATCTCTCAAAGGTTAAAGGTCTAGATCCAGATCACTGGAGCTGAACAAGTCTTTGAAGCACTTTCTGCTACCCTCCATCATCAGATCATCTATAGGCTTCAAGATCATGCTATTGATCTTGCTTTACCCTCTTGCAAAGACGGTGCTCTCTTCATTTTAGCCAACAACCAAGAAGATACACCTTCAATAGTCCAGATCCCACGAAATATTTCTCAACAAGAACTACAAAAGCTGGTACCGATGCAGTGGGTTACCAACTTTGAGAAATTACACATGAATCAGAAGCCTATGAAACTGACGGAAGCCACTTTTAGAAGGTCAACAGATGGTACTGTGAAGACCATCTTTAAAGCTCCTGAGGAAACTCCAAGTTCCAGTTCCTCCATTTTCCAATCACTAATGATTTCACCTGTCATCAAAGAAAGAAAGATACCACTAGCAGGAGTTTTCCCTGTTGGAAAACCCCTCTTCACTGACAAGGTGAACGGGCACTTCATCTGGGATATTAACCCAGATCTGTGCGATTCTGATTGTGACTGCTGGAAACACACTGGAGATTCGAGTGATGATGAGGATGAAGATGATGAAAAAAGTGACCCTGAAGACTCTTGTAAACCTCCTCCCTCACAACATAAGAGATTTGGTCCTGATAATGGTCCCTGGATCGGGATCAGGAATCAACGAGAACCAGATCCAGATTGGAAATTTTTGAGGTGCCTGGAGATCTTACAACAAGAAGAATCCAAAACCTTTGAAGGATTCAACGTCTTCAGACCTTCTCCTGTCTCTCACGCCTCGCCAATTCCATGCATGATGTTCAATACTGCTTCCAGTGAAGATTTTCCACCTCTTGAGAGAAAGACTGATCCAGTCAGCAAAATCTCCTCAAAACCTCATGTTGTTAGCCAAGAGGTTGGTGCTGACGGTAAGACGAAACCTCTAAGCCAAGCTGAAGAGGTTCTAAACTGGCAAACTGAAAATGCCAGAGCCCAGAACTCCATCCTACAAAGACTAGACCAAAAGATGGAGACTATCTCTATGCATCTGGAAAAATCTGATGAGAAGCTTCAACTCCTGTCCTCCAAAATGAGGAAATATTATAAACAGCTTTCTTCGGAAATTTCCAGACTAGAGGAAGAATGGAAAAGTATGACGTTCGGAGAAGCATCACATGCAAAAGAAAGGGAAATAAGGAGGCTTAAAGCCCAAATAAAGGATATTGATGACTATATCGCTGCCAAAGAAAGACAGCAGGCTGACACTTTTCCTTCTCTGTTTAATGCCACCCAGCCGTATACTTCTTTCCAAAATCCTTCTTCTTATTTCCAGCCAAAGCCAACTTGGTCATTACCTACTGCCTCTCCTCATAGAGCCAGGCAAAACCCAAAAAAGAAAAAACCCAAACTTTCCATTTGTCCTCTGAAGAATCTGCCAAAGAAACCCAATCTTCTCCACTAAAAAGACATATTGTCCAAGAACAATTCCAGGACTTCCAGGACCCTTATTCACAATTTGCCATTGAACTAGTCATTATCTCTTCCAGCCCAACTGAAGAAATCAGTGACACTTCTTCTGATAATTCTGAATCCTCAGAAGAACCAGGATTTGCAGATGTTACTCAAATCCTTATGACATCTAGAACCAGATTAGAAGTGCGTCATGAACCTATTTATGACTCTCCTGATGACGAGATCGATTCAGCTTCATCCAAAGTAAAAAATCTCAAGGTTAATGGAGGACCCTGGTTCACTCTTGATGACATACCACCCAATAAATGGAGGGCTCGCCTTATAGAGTTTGGAGCATGGCTGGACACAAAGATGATGAAGGAACCAGACACCTACAAGGTGATTGAAGAATTCTGTTGCAGAATGACAGGAACACTGAAAGAATGG
>Ga0099824_1000066_pt1 | contig 72027 bp, 30 predicted proteins | sample SiratrowhiteBW_FD_76837 | JGI IMG/M metagenome (GOLD analysis project Ga0099824, IMG submission 76837) | Root nodule microbial communities of legume samples collected from California, USA - Siratro white BW | ecosystem: Host-associated > Plants > Roots > Nodule | place: USA: California... | reverse complement strand
GTATCTATCATAGACTATGGTGAAGAGGAAATTAATTCATAGGTCAAGTAAATTTATATATATTAGCGTTTGCGTAAAAAAAAAAAAGAAAAAAAATTTAATTTTTTTTTTTTTTTTTTTCAAAAGTCGGATTGGGTTACGATTTAGAACATATTAATTTTCTTTCAAATGTCTGGTGTTATTTTTGTGGGAAAAAAGTTATCTAATAATTCTTATATTTTTATATCATAATTTGTATAATGTAGGTTTTGTTTTTAAAATAAGTATTCGTGTGACAAATTTTAAATATTTAAACTTTAATTTAAAATTAAAATGTGTATTTAATGGAAGTTTAAAAAAGAAAAAATAACAAGATTGTGAAAGATAAATGAAAATTATTCAAACCTAAATATAATGAAACTGAATAATATGATAGTTAATGTAGAATAGTTTTAATTTGAAATTAAAATGTGTATTTAATAGAGGTTTAAAGAATAACAAGATTATAAAAAAATAAATGAAAATATTGAGACATGAATAAAAAGAAACTGAATAATGTGATAGTTAATGCAGAATATTTATACATAAGATATTCATTTATTGTCACAAGTTAGTCTTCTAGTTTGTATCTTAAGTGGTTGTGTTAGTATATCAATTTCAGTTTTATCACTCTCATTATCATTGTAATGTTATTATCTTAATGTTTAATGTTATCATTTGAGTTCCAAGTTAAGAAAACGTCTCTAATAATCTATGAATCACGTTGAATTATATACAAATAATGGTGTTATAGTCCTATATCACAAACATATTTGATATGTCTTAGAAAAAATGTGTTTGTAATATAAATTTTTTTAAAGATAATTCTCAAAATTTTTAAAATAATTTCTTTTAGTTTCAATTATAAATAAATTGTATTAAGTTGACAAGACTTCTTATTTTGGCCATGATATCCCTTAATTTAAACAGAAATTAATTTAAAATTAATGAAAATTGTACCGCGGTAATAACAACAAACAAGCTTTGACACCTTCATATACTCGATAATATTTCATGTTCCGGAAGAGAAAAACAAATTTATGCGTTGGTCGTCAAACAATATCAGTTAAATTAATTAACAGAGTAGATACTAAATTAAAAATAGCACATTTTGTATTTTGACAGAATTTCTGAACAAGAAGACTGAACTCTGACTATGTTATAAAAACGAAAAACACAGTTGCCTTTTTATTAAATAAGGATCAGCAAGTCAAACATGAAATCCTATGAAAATCGTTCCCTTGCGATTTTTTCACATCAACAAAGTAAAGTACACAAGACAGAATCACAAGGCAAAATGAACCAACCCCTTTCTTAGTTCAAAGCTTTGACCTTAGGGTGATGCAGGACTATGTAATTATAGGCCTCCAGAGTGAGAAAATCATCAAGTGTTGGGGAGGTGCATTGGCGAGCAAAAATCTTACAAGCCTCCTTGTACTTTCCCTTCTCGAACTTCTCTGTTCCCACTTCCTTTTCAATCCTACCCATCTCTTCTTCAACCACTCTATCAAAAAGCTCTTTGCACACTTTCTCTCCGACTCCATCCCCATTGAGCTCCACTTCATACTTGAGCCACTGCCAGTTCTGCACCCTGCTAATCTCAGCAGTGGCAGCATCTTCCATCAGGTTGTAAAGAGGCACGCAACCGCTTCCACTGAGCCATGCTGCCAAGTACTGAATCCCCACCCTTGTGTTTAACCGGAGACCTTCCTCAGTGCGGACTCCAACTGGTATCTGCAAGAGGTCTTCTTCAGTTATGTTTGCAGCATCTTCGCGTTTCACGGTCTCTATCTGGTTAGGAGCATTGCCCATGTTGTTGTTGAAAACCTCTATGCAAGCCGGAATGAGACCAGGGTGCGCAGCCCAAGTTCCATCGTGCCCTGCCTTCACTTCTCTCAGCTTGTCCTTCCTTACAAGTTCCAGTGCTGCCTCATTAGCCACTGGGTCATCTTTGATTGGAATCTGAGCTGCCTGTTCAACAAAATAAAAATAGAGTCGGAGTTTGTAATTATTCATTGATTCCTACAGATATCTTGATTTTAAGTTTTAGCTCCAATATGAAAAACAGTAAATTTAATAAGTTGGTAATTATGGCCACAAGAAAAAAAAAATGTAATAGTTTTACACCTCCAAGAAACGTTCAATCATATTAGTAATAGGGACTAAAAGATCGACTTTTATGTACTTATCTCCACTTTTATTTGTATAAGAACTAAAACTTCAAATCTGAACAACAATAAGCAATGAATGAGTAGGTTAACCTAAACCATGATGCAGAAGCTGAAGTAGTTCCATTACATACCATTCTTAAAAGGTAGTGCAGCAACCAAACAGACACTAATTTTTAATGTGACACTTAAGTTGACAACCAACAATCCAACATTGTACGGTCTATAATCTCTCTATATATATATGTACCCGTTTGCTTAAAAGTTAGAACTGCTTAAAAATAAATATTCATGCTAGTAGTGGTGAACCAGAGCAGTTGCATTACATACCATTCCTCCCATAGCATGCACACCGCGCCTGTGGCACGTTCTGATGAGGAGATCAGAGTAACTCTTCATGAAGTGTTGAGTCATGCCAACCAGCACCCTATCTGGTAAGAGGCGATCTGGGTGGGCTTGGAAGGTCTTCACATAACTGAAAATGTAATCCCAACGCCCGCAGTTCAGACCCACCGAGTGCTCCTTTAGCTCATACAGAATTTCATTCATTTGAAACACTGCAGGAAGTGTTTCTATCAGAACCGTGGCCCTTATGCTTCCTCTTTCGATGCCTGCTACATTCTCGGCCTTGTCAAACACGCTGTTCCATATCTTAGCTTCCCTGTCAATCACAAGTTTGTTATATTACAATTCCATAATACAGAGTTCCATAAATGCTGGTCCTGTTAAAACATCCGATTAAGGATGGGTGGACCTCGATATTTGAGCTCTATATAATAGTTTGTAATCCCCTCGGTCACCTTAGATCATGCATAAGAGAGTTCATTAAGTTTAGAACAGGTTTTAGGACTATTAAGTCGTTTCGTTCTTCGACATGAATAAGTTCCTTTGGTGTTTTTCTTCGATCAGAACTAGAAATTTGTCTTGTTGCTGATGTTTCATGACTGCCTTTATTGTGACGACAATAAACTTTGATTTGAAGTACAAAATAACACCAATTAAAGAATTGCATTCAAATTTTGGCCTCATGTGTATCATACTAAAACCGTACTCTAGCTTCCATTGAAGCTGAAAACTTATGAAATTACTAACAGAAATAGCTTTGTTATTTGTCTCTTGTGTTATGACTGCATAGCACAGAGCTTACCTTGAATGCTCCATTTTGGGAAGATAAAAGAAAGGGCCAAAACCAGCACCTTGAGTGCGTCGAAATGCTGAGTGATTGTGGTAGAAGTAGAGGCCAAAATCAACGAGGCAACCAGTTGCAGGTTCACCATCAATGAGTATATGTGCCTCGGGTAGGTGCCAACCTCTTGGTCGCACAAAAAGCTTTGCTGTCTGTTGATTGAGCTTGTAAACCTTGTTTCTTGCTTTGTCATGGAAACTTATGGTCCCATCCAAAGCATCCTTCAAGTTCACTTGGCCACTCATAAGATTTTCCCAGCTGGGTGACAGTGCATCTTCAAAATCAGCCTTAGAAACGAGAAAAAACATCAATAACTTTCAGTGCTACGGTTCCGGGATAAACCAAATTCAATCAAACCTTGTGCAATTAAAGAAAGGAGAAGACTTAATTACACTCTTGTTTCTAGTTCTTTATTCTTAGTGCAGAATTTTAATCTTTTAAGTTCTAACCATCTCAATCAAATCGGTATAATCAAAAATAAAAACCCACAATTAGCAGAAGTAATAGAAGTTCTAGACTTCAGATGAAAGTGTACACAAATTTTTTAGTGTTATTGTTAACAATTTCATAGTAGTGTAGAGTTTAGATGTACTAACCATAAAGACTTTAGCTCCAGAGTTGAGAGCATTGATGACCATCTTTCTATCAACAGGGCCAGTGATTTCCACTTTCCTATCTGCAGCAGCTGGTGGAACAGGTGCACATACCCATTCCTCTTCTCTTATGTGGGTAGTGGCAGGATCAAACCCTGGAAGAGCCCCTTCATTGTAGCTCTTCTTGGCCTCTTTTCTCCTCTCTAGTGCATACTTGATATCGCTCCTGAACTCACGTTGCAGGTCAGCAACAAATTTCAAAGCATCTTTTGTCAGGATTTTTGCAAACCCTTCATCATATCTTCCCAGAATATCAACTCCGTCTGGCACATCATAGTAAGATTCAGTCACGGCTGCTTGCTCCATGGCCTTTCTTTCTTCCTGCAATGGTGGCAAGATACTACTACTACTGTGAATGTAGAATGTGGTCTGAGAGCAAAACCACGGTAGAAATTAGGTTTAATCAACCATTAGTCCGTACAACTTGTACCGTATTCATGTGAATAATGTCTGTAATTAAAAACTACAGATTCGATTCAGTATCTCTGTTTTGATCTGTATTTTGGATTTTGGATTTTTTTTTTTTTACCAAAATAAAGGATTCGTTCTCAAATGTGAATAGTGTGCTCTTTTAATTTTTTTTTCAGAATTATTCTATGTTTAATTTTATGAAATTATACTAAAATATCAAATAATATAATTTAAAATAATTTTTTTATGGTTTAATTATTGTTTAAGAAATCGATTATGAATTAAAAATTGATTTGAATTAAAACAAATTATATATTAAAAAATATATATATTAGATAAAAATTATATATGCAGTCTGGATATTTTAACTTAAAAAATAACATTAATAAACAAATTTTCAATTATATATTTATAAAAAAAAGAATGATAGTACATGAAATGTCAAATTAATAGGTTGAGAAATTATAGTAATTTTTAACTCATAGTTATTAAACTTAGTATAAATGAAAAAGAAGTATTTTAAACCAATATTTTATAATTTTAGTGTATTTTGTTTTTTTGTCTATAAAAGCTGGATAGACATTATTGATATCAATAGAGGTGTAATATTATCTACAATTGCAGTTGTTGGTGATAAGAATACGTGTAGACCCTGGAAATATCTGCACTTTTTTCTAAGCTTTAAAAAATTGAATGCAAACAAATTTGGTCTTCTCCCATGTATTTCACCCGTGAATACTACATTATTTATCTAATAATCCTAGAGGATAATTATGTACATAAGTAGCATAGAGTATTATAGAAAGAGAGAAATATGTTTATGGTCCCCGATTTCATACTTAGGTTATTTATTTATTTTAGATATTTGTTTTGTTTATAGATTTATTTAAAACATTTCTAATTACAATTGAACAATATTTTATATTTGGAAATAAACTTTATAATTAATTAATTGTTAAATAATTTATTAAATAAATTTAAATTTAAGTTAAATTAAGTAATGGAATAAGTATTTCTAATTAGGAGGTGATGTTATTTTTCAGAAAATGATAAATTTTTGTCAATAGTTTTAAATGAATACAATTTATTAAAGTAAAAATGAAACTTAATGTTTGTGAATACATTTTTATTTTAGTTTTTTGATTAATTTAAATAATTTTAATAGTAATTGTAAGTATTATGATTATTTAATTATGTATGCTGTTTAATATAATACCAAATGGAGTGTGAGGTCCCATCTGTGAAAGGAGTGAGAGTGGTTTGACGAAAACCATGTGCGGGTGGGGTCCAGTGTGCACTAATAGAGTGTAGTGGTTGTGACAAAGTTGTACTAGTCTTCCTCTCAACGTCCAAGGTTTTTGAGTTGGAGCATAATAGACTTTGGCATTTAGTACGATATTTTTGCGGGCCAACATCAGATTCTGATTCTGTTTGGTTGGTAGTAGAAAGATGAAATAAAAAATAAATAAAAGTATGAATGTGTTTAATTAAATGAAAATGGGAAAAGAAAATTACTTACTTTTGAATATTTTATTTTTAACTGTACAGATAATCCTATGTATGATTCTAGTGTCGTGTTGGAGGCGTGATACATTTGATAGTTGGAGGCGTGATACATTTGATAGAAAGATCGACGAAGACAATCTAAGTTAAAAAAAAAAAAAAGAAGAAATAGATAAAAATAAAATAAAAATAAAGATGATTTGATAACAAATAAAAGTAAATAAACAAATATGTTTCTCAACCATACTTCTAGATACATCTTAATAGACAAAATTTAAGTGTTTGCTCTTCGAAAATAACACAAATTTTATGGGAAATAAAATAAATACAAGAACTCATATATAAATACAACTATAAACCTTTTATTGAAAGAGAAAATTAGAAAAAAATTATATTTACAAAATACTTAACTCTCACTCTAAATAAATCTAAAAATTATAAATAATACTTTATATTGTTCAATTTTTTAGGGTGAACGTATTGGAAAGTAAGTAATATATAAGTAATGAAATATAAATTTGATAAGTCATAACTCAATTCATATAAAAAAATTTCCAATTCAAAATCAACGGTAAGATATTAAGTTTGTGAGATTTATTTTTTATTTTTATTTAATGTGACGACTATTAAATTATTTCTTTAAGCTTATAATGTCTATGTTGTTGAAATATTTTATTTAGTCATAATACGATTATAAGTTATTTATATATTTACACAAAATTTATAATCTTCACATTTTATTTTTCAGTTTTCATGCATTTTTTTCATTCAATGATTTTTATATTTTTTTTATAAAAGAATACATTCTTCAATGGAATTTGTTATACAATACAAGTCCAATATTTGTATTAAACACGTAACTATATAGGAATAGATATGAAATCTACCCGTAAGCACACACTTAATGTATTACGATTGTGAGAAATAATTTCTTAAAATGGTTGAGAATAATATGTTGAGAAACAATATGATTAACTTATTATGACTTTGTTGTTTAATATAACATCCCCAGTTACATTATACAGAAATTATATCATGTAGATAATTTACAACTATATATATATATCATATTCCCAAAATATTTCAAAATATTTTTTTTTAAGGATTTTACAATGTAAACTTAAATAAATAAAAATATTCAATTAAAAATAAAAAACACTTTATTATATTGTCGAGGAGTTTCATCACCTATCAAATCATATATTCTTGTATAACACAAGGTTATCACAAAATTTAAAATAAAAACAACACAACAAGAAACAAAAAATAGGGTAAGCTAGTATTTTAAAATTCTCTCTTTAACTCAATATAGCAAAAAAGGTGTAATTCACCCCTTGTCACACATTAAATTAAATAAAACAGTAAAGTGTTTGTAAATATCTCATTACCAAATTCTCATGTCAGAAATACGCTGACTCGCATACATAGACTCAGGGGTCAACACATATCACACTGCCCTTCCAACTGTGAAATCCACATAGTCTCAATGTACACATAAATCACATCATTCTCACATTGACAAGATTAATTTATATGATCTGGTCCAATCGGTTCCTTTTTCACACCGTAGCCCTGTTATATGAATCTCATTTGACTCTTGCTACCTGAAATTTTTCATCAGTGTAATTCTAATATGCCAGTAGAGTCAGGATACCTCCTTATTTATAAAGTCTCAAAATAATGCACATCCTAATCAATCTCAACACAGTATTTCCTTTTCCTGAAAATATTATGTATCAACCTCATTTCACTACATTCATACTCATTGATCATACATCAAACACTTTTTATAAGATTAAGATTCAATACACACACATTCATCTTAATTAAATGAAATTCATTTGAAAATGACCAAAACAATTAAATGTAACAACTAGTAATTTAATAAAAGTCATAAGGGTTAAGAAAAAAATAAAAAATTTCATGTAGAAATAAAGAGAAGATAAAAAAAATGTAACTGAACCGCACCTAGCCTAAGAAAGTGGCATTCAACGCCACTCACACCCAAAAGCATAATTGTTAAGTCACAGCTGACGCCAATGAATTTGCACTCAACTTAATCCAACCCAAGAGCAAACCTCTCGACTTGCACTCCACGCCACAGTGGCTAGGCCTGCGCCCGATGCCAGTCAAACCCAAAGCTAGTATAAAAGGCCAAAAACATATCATTCCTCAAAAACCTATAAATCTAACAATATCAAATACTATCGAACTATCATCAATTTCATTCAGAAACGTGTTTATCATCATATCTACTTGTAAACTATCAAAATTATCAAACTCTAGTATCTCTTTATACTTTCACAATCATTTTCCAGTCAAAACATTTAGATAAAAACATAATCTGTTATTTTGACTACCACAATTCAGACTAGGGTAACCACAAAAATCAACTTCACTCGACCTTATATGATTTTCTTTTACAAATAAAATCATGCACCAATTGTTTGTATATAGTAAAAAAACAAATCAAGCAGAAGTTGATACTTTAGTACATATAGTATCATTCTTAATTCAAAACTTGTAATTAAACATATAAAGTTATGTTTTTATCTAGTTGTCATTCAGGCATCATTAGAACCATCCATACTTCAATCCAAGAAATTAAATAAGTTGTTCAAAATAGTACATTACAAACGAAAACCAAGAAAAAGAGAGAAGACAAAAATGTACAAATAGATAAACTCCAACTTATATGAATTCTACTAACAAAATGAAAAACTAGACTGCATCAACAATATACAAAGAAAAACATATTGTTGCAACCAATGTCACGACATGACGGAAAAAAATATTTTGAAAAATTTATTAGTGGAGTTGTAATCTGTTTCAACTGAGGTCACAACGAGGAGAAGAAAAAACTTTTAGAAAACAAACATATGAGTTGCCACTATAGTTTATTATGAAAAACTCTTAAAAACCGAAGATAAAGAGATGATTTGTGAAATCAAATTCAGAATACAAGAATCAGTTACATGTACGGAAGGTGTTAGCACCCTACAACGTCTGTCTTAAAATGATACCTTTAATTAAATGAACAAAACAAAGTGGTGTTTGGAATATTTGTTTTCCTAAGAAAAAACAAAAATACAAGTTAAAACAAAGAAAATATTTTAATTTTTTATTTTAGGACCGACAAGAATTAGGCTTACTCAGACATATTTCATTCATAATGAAAAATTAGGGTTTCCACAATTCTAAATAAAAATAATATTTTTTTTTGGGATGTTGATATTTTTAAAATTTGTATTTTTAGTTTTTAATTTTTTTTAATTTTGAAAATTTGATATTTTTAAGATTTTATAATCTTTAACTTGTTAGAGTACAAGGGAATGCAAATGACTTTGCTCGATATTTTTTACGAATCGAAGATGGTGTAAACTATTCATTGTTGTGACAATTTATTTTCATGAATTTAATTAAGGAGATAACATATTTTTAATGTTTTTGGAAAATGTAATAGGTAAAAGATTATGTATCCAATCATACAAATACTAAAACGTTATTTCAAAAGTTTTGTATTGAATTTCACATAACGCGTGCAATTATTTTGATTCTAAACAAATTTAAATATAATATTTATCGTATGAAAACATTTTAAATAATAAAATTAAGTATAAGATGACGTGTGCAGTCATATACATAATTAAAATTATTTTATAAGTTTTAATGTTAATTTTTTATCTCAAAAAAATTATTTCATAAAAACAAAATACGGTGGTAAAAAATGAAAAACATTTAATAACCAAATGCATGGACCAGTTTTATTATTAAAAAATGAAACAACAAAGTGCATAAAGTAAAAAGTGGGGTGCAAACAGGAAATGGGTTGGCCAGCAAAATGGACCCAGATTTTCCTTTTTCTTTTTTCTTGTTTTATTTAAAGAATGAACCGACGGGTGCAAAAAGAAGAAACGGGGTTTCAAAAGTAGATGTGTTGGGCCAACTGAAAGAGGCTCGATTTTCTTCAAAAGATAGGGAGTGATTCTTCTTGCACCTCCATGACGACTTCCTACACTTCCATAATTTTTCAAAATTCTCATTTTAGACATAATGAAAAGACTAAAATGTCCTTTGTTTATTATAGCAGATTGCTGGTTGTACAACTTGCAAAATAAAACAATTTATAAATACATTACGGGTTACAATTTTTTTTTTAAATATATTGCGGGTTGTACAATCCGCAATGTAAAAATACAAAATTTTTTAAAATATATTGCGGGTTGTACAATTCACAATGTAAAAATACAAAATTTTTTAAAATATATTGCGGGTTGTACAACCCGCAATATGTTTCAAAATTTTCACATTATAGGTTGTAAACAAAGGATATTTTGGTCTTTTTATTATGTCTAAAATGAGAATTTTGAAAAACTTTGGAGGTGCAGGAAGTCGTCGTGGAGGTGCAGTAAGAATCACTCAAAGATAGGTGGTGCCACTTCAGACATTTGAATATATGTAGCTAGAATAAAATGACTCAAATTGATCGCCATTGGACATGGAGTTGCTATAACATTCTCAACAATTAATTGTGAACTAAATTATGTGGTTATTTTATATCCACGTAATGACAAATTAAAAAAAGAGTCATGGAAATTATCTCTAATAGTTGTCAAAATAGTTATTGTTTCAGTTAAACAACTCTTCACAAATATTTTTCAAACTGACTTCAATAACTTATCCTATATCGTGTATTATGTTAATGCTCTTTCTTCACAGATTCCGTTTCATGATTTATGTCCTAATTCTGAAAAACATACACTAAAATAAAAAATAAATTATGAAATACGTGCGAAGCTTGTCACCGTCAAAAAGAGAGACATGATAATCCACTGTAAATAAAAGCTAATAAAAAAAAAACACAATTCCATTTAAAGCCATGTATTTATGGAACAAATAAAAAATAAATATATTTCAAAATAAATAAAAATTATTAATTTCCTAAAAAACATTTATCTACGATAATATTTAAAGAATTTCTCTCCTATTTTATCTTTAATTATATTTTAAATATATATTTATAACAATATACAAGGGATTACCCTCTTTGTGCATGCATCTTGTATTCTTATTTTAATCTTAATTATATTTTAAAACTTAAAAAAATTATATTAATATATAAAGGGATATTTCTATCTGGTAGACATATTTTATATTTTACTTTTATTTATATTTTAAAACTAAAAAAATGAAAAAAAGAATAAAAATGAATTATTCAAATGATAAAAATAACTACATACTTCAACAATACAACACATTACAAATTATTCACATTCTAGTGCTATCACACTAAGTATCTATTGCCCTAAATTAACTTCTTATTTTATTTTTTCAACTAAACAGATAAAAAGTTATAAGAAGTGCAGTGAGTTTGACAGTTAGAAGAGTGGTCTTCCTATATTCCATATTTATATATTCTATTTCTGACAGTTAGAAGAGTGCCCTTAGCCATCTTTCATTACAAAATCCATGTACAGGAGAAATATCTGCATTCATAAAACGTTTCCCAATTTTTTTATTTTCTTCCTCGCATAATTATGAACTTTCCATAAACTCATGAACTGATAGCCAGACATACAGAATTCAAATGATCCAATAACTAAGCATAATGAACCAACCCTTTTCTCAGTTCAAAGTTTTGATGATTCCTTGGGATAATGCAGGACTATGTAATTATAGGCATCCAGGGTAAGAAAATCATCAAGTGTTGGGGAAGTGCATTGGCGAGTGAAGATCTTGCAAGCCTCCTTGTACATGCCCTTTCTGAACTTCTCTGTCCCCACTTCCTTTTCAATCCTTGCCATCTCTTCTTCAACCACCCTACCAAAAAGTTCTCTGTTCACTTTCACTCCAAGTTCATCCCCATTCAGTTCCACTCCATACTTGAGCCACTGCCAGTTCTGCACGCGGCTAATCTCAGCAGTGGCAGCATCTTCCATCAGGTTGTAAAGAGGCACAGAACCGCTTCCAGTGAGCCATGCTGCCACGTACTGAATCCCCACCCTCGTGTTCAATCTCAGACCTTCCATAGTGCGCCCTCCTCTTGGTATCTGCAAGAGGTCTTCTTCAGTTATGTTTGCAGCATCTTCGCGTTTCACGGTCTCTATCTGGTTAGGAGCATTGTCCATGTTGTTGTTGAAAACCTCCATGCAAGCCGGAATGAGACCAGGGTGTGCAGCCCAAGTCCCATCGTGCCCTGCCTTCACTTCTCTGAGTTTGTCCTTCCTCACAAGTTCCAGTGCTAACTCATTAGCCGCTGGATCATCTTTGATTGGAATCTGAGCAGCCTGTTCAACAAGTTCAACCTTTTAATCTATATAAACAAACCCTTTTGCTTAGAGATCATAGAAGTGCTTAAAATTAAACAAGCATATTTAGTACTAAACCAGAGTAGTTCCATTACATACCATTCCTCCCATAGCATGCACACCGCGCCTGTGACACGTTGTGATGAGGAGATCAGAGTAACTCTTCATGAAGTGTTGAGTCATGCCAACCTGCACCCTATCTGGTAGGAGGCGATCTGGGTGAGCTTGGAAGGTCTTCACGTAACTGAAAATGTAATCCCAACGACCACAGTTCAGACCCACCGAGTGCTCCTTCAGCTCTTGCAGAATTTCATTCATCTGAAACACTGCAGGAAGTGTTTCTATCAGAACCGTCGCTCTTATGCTTCCTCTTTCGATGCCTGCTATCTTCTCAGCCTTCTCAAACACGTTGTTCCATATCTTAGCTTCCCTATCAATCACAAAGTTCTTATGTGACTATTGACTAATATAAGACAAACTTACAAAAAAGTTCTTAATATATAGTTCTTACCTTGAATGTTCCATTTTGGGAAGATAAAAGAAGGGGCCAAAGCCAGCACCTTGAGTGCGGCGAAATTCCGAGTGATTGTGGTAGAAAAAGAGGCCAAAATCAACAAGGCAACCAGTTGCAGGTTCACCATCAATGAATATGTGTGCCTCGGGTAGGTGCCAACCTCTTGGTCGCACAAAAAGCTTTGCTGTGTGATCATTGAGCTTGTAAGCCTTGTTTCTTACTTTGTCATGGAAGCTTATGGTGCCATCCACAGCATCCTTCAAGTTCACCTGGCCTCTGATAAGATTTTCCCAGCTCGGTGACAGTGCATCTTCAAAATCAGCCTTAGAAATAAAATAAAGAAAAAGCTTTCAGTGTGCAAGTGTAAATAAATTTTTGATGAGCAACTTTAGTCTAATTACAAGAATAACTAACCATAAAGACTTTAGCACCAGAGTTGAGAGCATTGATGATCATCTTTCTTTCGACAGGACCAGTGATTTCCACTTTCCTATCTGCAACTGCTGGTGGAACAGGTGCACACACCCACTCTTGCTCTCTTATGTACCTGGTGGCAGGATCAAACCCAGGAAGAGCCCCTTCATTGTACCTCCTCTTTGCCTCTCTTCTCCTCTCTAATGCATACTTGATATGGTTCCTGAACTCACGTTGAAGGTCAGCAACAAATTTCAAAGCATCTTTTGTCAGGATTTTGGCAAACTCTGCATCATATCTTCCCCGAATATCCACTCCCTCTGGCACATCATAGTAAGAGCCAGAGCTTCCAAACTCCATTGCTTTTCTGTCTTCCTGAAATTATCTTACTCTATTTGTCGTGTGAAAAATACAATGTGACATGATAGCAAGGGATGTGGAGAATTTATATAGAAGAAGATGGTTGCAGATTTTTATTTTATCTTTTATCTAACGTGATTTATGTCGAACAATTAGCAAAGTATATGGTTATACAGCATCAACATCAAGGGAGATGGAAATGAAAATGAGATAAGTGACTTGTATAATTGATAGAGTAATTTGATAAAAGGAGAGCTAGAAAGAAAACAAAATAGTTATTTAATTGTTTAAATTTGAGGAGAAACTATTTTTGATTTTCTAAATTGAAAATTATTCTACTTCTTTACGGTTTGAAAATAATTTTAAATGAAAATACACGTTGAATTGGTAGTGTTATGTTACTATTTTTCATCACTTTTGTCATAGCCTCTAACTTGGGAGTTGAAAATATATTTTATAAATGGCGAGATTAAAATATTTTTAGAATTGAATAAAAATGGATTTATCTTGAATTTTTAAAATTTGTGAGAATTTTAAAATTGAATAAACAGTGGGTAGCTTTGTGTCATTTTGTGGGAGGAGGATAAGAGGGAGGGTTCCTTGGGAGGTGTGTTGTGCTGTGGGCTGCATTTGGCAGTACTACCGCGTTTGGATTTGCGTTAACGGAAGATGGATTATCGTCGTCACTCTCAAATAGTAGCTTCCACGGATCTCATTTGACGTGATTTCTCTCAAATACGTGATTCTTCTAACTATGTCTTCCTAACACAAAATGCTTAACCTAAATTTCGTCAGTATTCGCGACCACAACAAATTCCAACATTGGGCCACTGCATTCATTCCCATTCGTTTAAACTTGCAGCTGATTTCGGTATTCATTTATCCATATGAATATGAAAACTACCTTCTACAATATATAATCCACAATCCAATCTATTCTATATTTCACAGTTGAAAATTGTATTATAACAATATATTTTAAAATATATTAATACATTTTAGAATACAAACTCTAAAATATATATTCTAAAATACATTTTTAAATTTGAAAATGCATTTCGGAATATATATCCCAAAAATGGGGTGCAGAATACAATGGTCCAACATTGAATTCCTCGTACTAGAAAAAATAGAGATACATTTTTCTATTCTTGGGCTTACCAAGCCCATTTTTGTACAACAACAAAGCCTAATAGCAGATCACTTCATTTGGGCATTCAGTAATGTGGAATTCATTGATGAAAAAACAAAATTACGCAAACTACTAACCAAGAGGACTGACAGGTCCTTTTATTGGAGCATGCAGTAAACAAAAGAGAGAAATAAAGAGTCTTTTAAATCTATCATCAAATATTAGATTGCATAAATAAAATAAAATGGTGTATTAATTTTCTGAAGTTATCATGAGAGGTATTAATCTCTTGATATTGTTTTCAGAACACTCTTTTTTGTAAAATAAAAAATACATGGAGGGATGGTAGACATTTAATTAAAGTTAAAATATTTGAAAAAATATCATTAAATGGGATAAAAAATTGTTGAAAACTACTTTTAACATGAATAAAAATGTTGTTTAGTTGCTTAATCCTCACTCTGATTGCTTAAGAGTCTTCTTCCTCCAACTAGAAGGTGAAAACGAAGTAAATATTCACAGATTTGAAGTCATCTCAGTGATCGAGAGGGTATTGTTTTGGACCAATTCACATTGATATTTTCGGTCATTTCAAAGTTTGAGCAGAAATGTTGCAACGAAAACATGTGAATGGATAGAGATTCATATATATATATATTAACAGCAAAGATGTATTCATATCTAGTTTATGTAGTGCGTCTTCTATAAGTTCTTTCCTTATTTTAAGGCGAAGAAATTAAAGAAAAAGCAGAAAATAATAAAAGTAATAAATATAAAAAAAAAAACGATAATAGATCCACGCATGAAACTTTCTACAAAATGTAAAAAACGTAAGTGCGAAAAACATATAATCAATAATATTTCGAAACATAATTAATTATATAATAAATATCAATAAAACAATCATAATATATACAATCGCTTATATTATATATTAGCAAAAACAGTTAAAATTCCGCACATAGACTTCCACATATGTTAATAAAAACATAGACTTAGACTTCCACGTAATTGATTATATAATAAGTATTAATGAAATAATAACATAATTAATTATATATTTTCGATACAATCCCTCATATTACATACAAGCGAAAACACGTAGACTTTTACCCGTGCATCTCCATATATTTTTATTCATTAAAATATATATAGTTTTATGATTTTGCAAGAAAGTCACGAACTAGTGTATTCTCTTTCTATAATAATGATATATTATTAGTGTTTATGTTAAATAATAAAAAATAATTTATTATATCTTTCATAACATAATTATTTATGTTATTATTTTTATTAATATTTATATTTTTTATTCTAAAAATAAATAATTATATTGTTATTATTATTATAATATAAACAAAATAAAAATATTAATAATAAATATGTTACATTTTTACTTGTTAATATATAATAAATAAATATATTAATAATCAAAAAATATTTTTGCTTAATTCAAATAATTTTACTTTATATTTTTTGTCCACTTTTTACTTTCCAATAAAGTATAAATTTATTATTTCTGTAATGTCATATATTTATTTCACTTGGCAGTGTCCCTATTGGGCATCTTTATCGATTAGGACCTAGAAGGATGTAAGACAAACGAGGAGTCAAAATTTTTATATATAATTATATTAGGCGTGACCAAATAAAACTTATCCGATTGTATCTTATAAAATCCAAATCGAATTTGGTGCGTGGTCGGAATGGGTGTCGAGTGAGTAAGTAATTATTGAGTAAATAAATTAGAATAAAATGGATAACAAGAGTATGGTTTAAAATAAGGAAATTTCTTTTACGAGTTTTCAACTTAAATTGAGTGTGATGTTCTAATATTTATACTTTGGTAAATATACGTTAAATTTTTTTTGGTATAATATTTTTTGTTAAAATTTAATATTAAACTATAAAATTATAGTTAATTATAAAAATAATTATTAGAATTATACATGTGATTTTTTTTAAGATTTAATGTATTTATTTCGTTTATTCAAAATTAAACTTTTTAAAATTGATCTAATATAAAACTCACAATTTGAATAACCTTTCAAATTAATATGCAAAGTTAAGTGGTTGAATATTATGTACTTTTCATTAAAAAAACAAATTAATAGTTCGCTTAAAAAAAAGTTAATAGTAAGCTTATTATAAACTGTTTTATATGAAGTTATTTAACATTTCTTTAACACAAAATAAATTTAAATTTTAAAATCAAATTTTCAACATAGAACTAGATATATACTCGTTTTAACTAATATTTTAGTGTGGTTTTGATGATTTATTGTGAACTCAAACATAATTCATAATCATATTGAAATACTACTGAACTCGTTGTTAATAAGTTTGGTCACCTTCTACACATAAAGGTTGACTGTAAAAGAGATAGTAAGAAAAAAATTAAATAATTTTTCACAAACTAAAATTATTTTTTGTAAAATTTTATTTTCAACTTGTGTATTAATTATTTTTAAAATACAAATAAATTTATTTACTTTATTGTGCTTATTTAGAAAAATTTTCAAATATAGCTTTTGATTTGAGTGTTGGGTGAAAATTTTGTATTGAGTTGTATCATTAAGTAGCTTGGAATAAATATACTCAAAAATCAATCACTCTACTACAAAATAAATTTTGACCAAAATTCTCCTTAACGCAAGAAACACATACTACAACACTTCTTTTGCATAGCTAATATTTTATGCAAAGAAGGTTTTGATATTTTTTGAATTAAAATTCAGACAACTTGTCTACATCGACTTTTGTATAACAAATATAAGGTTTTTACATTGATTATAGTTTAAAACAAACTAATGTAAAGTAAAAAAGAAAAATTATATTGGTTTCCATTTCAATTATATATAACTAATCTTATTCAAAGCAATAATTTTATTTTGCATACCGGATTCTTAAGGTTTTGTATAGAAATGGTGCAATTATTTTGAGAATTTATGGATTTAAATTTTTCAAGACCATCCTTTCTAGATGATGTGGTGAGGGTGTTGAAAAAAACTACAAACTCCTTTCTTATGATTTCCCTATCTGTAAAAGTAAGTAATATTGTCAATTAACATTGAATTTAAATTTAGATTTGGAGTTGAATTACGTAGAATATATTTGGGTTTAGAAGTATGAATTCATCTATGCAGTTATTGAAGGAAAAAAAGTTGGTTGTGGATAACCTTGATTAAAATGAGTTTGAGGTGACAATTAACGGGAATATGCCAAACTATGCTTCAATTGCTTGTTTCAAAAGTGGTGAAGTAAGTGATGAGTTCCTCTTTATTAGGAAATATTAACAAGAGTTTGGCTACCTTCAAAATTGTGGTGGATTTCATAAAATCCCCTAAAAAATTAGATAATAATACTCTCCTATTATTCCCTTTATCCTAAACTCTTCATGTGTAATTAGATTATTACATAATATTTACAAATATTTAATATTTGTTTACTAATACTAAAAGCTTATAGTATTAGTAAAAAAAATTATTATATAAAAGTTTTTTTTATTAATAAAAATATTGTTTTAAGATAGAATCACAATCATGAGATACTTAGAGGGTGTTTGATTGGATCAATTTGAGAGGATTTAAGAGGATGATTTAGATAGATGAATACTGTTTGGTTGACTTAATATGGGAAATGGATCATAGGAAATTTACAGAATGAGATATTCCTTCATGGGAAGAGATTTTAAGGGATTTGAAGGGATGAAATTGAAAATTATGAAATAGTCCTTCTAAATGAGGTGAAAATTAGGAAATATCCTTTATAAGTTGGTGATGACTTTGAAATAGAATAAATACTGCAAAGTATTTTGAAGTATTGGTATATAACTAAAACAAAAGGTATTTAATAAAAAAACACAAAATATTATTTATATTTTTACTAATCATTATTTTAAGAACCATTAATTATAAAATGATTAAAAATAAATAAATATCAAATATAACATTTAATGGTAATCATATATATGTTAATAAGAATATTTAATTTTGAATAATTAATTTTAATTAAATGTTATCTATTAATATTTTTTATTTCAAATTTAAATACACCTTTTATTTGTTTTAATCAATTTAAGTATAACTGTTTATATACTTTTTATTATAACTTATTCATATTTTTATAAAATTAAAATAAAAATTCAAAAAATTCGTATTTAATCTTTTCAAAATATAGTAAAAAAACATTTAACTTTTTAAGTAAGAGAATTAATAAAAAAGGTAAATTTAGAAAATATTTACTATTATTATTAATATGTACCCGTATCCAAAAAATACAAATTACAAACTATTTGTATTTAGACTAATAATTTTAAAAGTTTTAATTTAAGTAAAATGTAAAAATAATTTATATTTATAAACTATAATAAGTTTTAATATTTTTTTTTTACAAATTTCAATTAATTATGAATTAGATTAAATTATATATTTTAATAGAATAATAAATTTATGATTTATATTTAATTTTAAATAATTTAAAAGATATGATTAATTTCATTTAATTATGATTTATTTCAAAATTGGATGTGATGTTGCTTTTGTGGTCTTCCATAAACCTAAACACCAATCATACTATTTTCCTTATTACTTTTTCAGTCACTTCTCTAGTGCTGCACTTATGGGCTCTTCAAAAAGGGATAGAGAACACAAACATGATAACATCATATCGATCATCAATGAGTGAAACTACACCAAACTGCGGCGTCAAAAGAGTTATGCCATGGATAACACCATTTCTTTTCTGATGTAACACCTATTGCAATTAAATAAGAATATTTATGAAAAAAATTAAATTTAAAAATGGAAAAACATCAAGAGTTTAAAAACAAAATAAAGAGTATAAAAAAAAACAACTATAATGCACGGCTAGTTAAATGATTATTTATAGGTTTGTAGGACTTATCATTATCAAATAAATTTAAGAATTGTATATTAAGGTGGTAAGGTTTACTTTAAACTTTTCTATTTAAATTTTTAGTTGAAAAATACAAATTTTATTAATTAAAATAATTAAATAATATATAATATTATATTTATATAGATAATGGTTTTAAAGTAAATAATAGATAAAAGTGATTGATATGTTCAACTTGAATTTGAATTTTTCAAATACTATTTTATTTGGATATTGAAAGACAAAAATAATTCTCAAATATAAGATACATCGTGTTTTTCTTAATAACTAAAAATAATTTTTGAACAGCTAAAAATAAATGAATAAAAATAAATAGTTATGGTACTCCAACCCGTATACAACCTTATCAAAATCATCTGATAGGAATATAGACTAAACTAAACCAAAGACTTAAAAAATTAAAACCAACAAATACAATAATAAATAAGATATTTAACTAACTTCACTGAGAGATGCAAGTATAAATGTCAAACCCATATACACCAGGACAAAGCATCATAACTACATCCCTTAAACTCAAATACCAAATATATTCACCACTTATGATATATAGGTCACCTTTAATTTACCTACAAAAACAACCAAGCTCCTATCCTATCCACCCTACCTTCTCTCCCACCAACGCTTAAATGTTAAACATGCTCAAACAAATTTGTTCTTAGCAACTCATTTATTTGTACATGAATTGTATAAAGATCCATGTCGAAATATCGAATTTACTCTAAAGTGTCTCTTTTATACATAAAATAAATTCTAGTACGATGGAGATAAGTTTTCACAAAAAAGCAAAGAATAGAAAAAGCAAGAGTTGAACTCAACCCATGTTAGTAAAGTTGTAAAGTTGCATAGTTGAGTTGTGGCGTGGGCTTGAAGTAAAACCACGCCTAAGACTTACGACAACTCTCAATTTCCAAAGGTTTTGTCACACTTCCTCAATTTTCTTTTTCCTTTTTCTTTTTCGGCTAATTAGTAAGTACCCTCTCTCTCTCTCTCTTACTTTTCCTGACCAGCCACAATAGAAGTAGAAATAAACAAGTAACTTCAAAATAGTTTCGAATTACATTTTCCAAGTCAATATGAAGTTAGGCAAATGAAGAGGTTATCACTCCAAGAAAGTATCTACAACATTTGTTTATATTTTATGATACTCATCGTGATGTGGGGTTCTAGAATTCAGATCCTGTTCAGGAGTAGAAAACAAACACAACCCATCCCTATCTACATATAATATATGCTTACTAAATATACGCTTACTGCTGCGTGAAGCCATATGAGGAAAATTCTTGAATACTTGTCACATAGCTACAGGTGGCAAAAACGGCAAATTATTATGACTTAGAATGAATCAAGAATAAGATAAAATATTAGGCACCAAGAATAGGATACCTGCCATGCAATTTATATATTGTGATCTCCAAAGTGTGTTGGGGAGATTCTAGTTGCTTTTAAGTGTCCAAATCTGGTTGGCTTTTGATGCTCTAATTATGGAGGGTCTCTCTCCTTTGTATCTAAACATGGCAAGCAAAACACTGTGCAAAATCAGCATGTGGTCTGCGTCATTTCTTTTTCTTTTATATGTATAAATAATCAACGTCTTTATCCTCTAGATACCATGCACCCTGTGCTATATATAGAAAGATTTGTGTAATTTGTTTAATCGTTTGTTAAATTTGTTAATAATGACTTCAACTGTAGAAACTCATGGAAGATGGAGTTGGGAGAACTAGAAGGAAAATCCAATTTTGAAAGTGTATATGTGGGGTATGCGTGTGTTATGTACGCATGACATCATGTTTCTGTTTTCTTCTATTTGATCTAGATTGTAGATAGAGTTGGTGTTCTTGAAACCATAGCCAAAATGTTGAAAATTTAAGAAGGTGTTTTTTATTTTATATTTTATTGATAATTATGAAAATTTTATTGTGTTTATGTATTGTTTATTTTATATTTTACAAAAAATGATAAACTGCTTGTTTAGAGTATAGACATTCACGTGGAAGATAGGTAAATGCGTGTCTCTGATAGATAAAATTTATAATAAATGAATATTTTTAATACCATTGTGACCGTTGTATTGATTTTTATTTGTTTTTAACTAATCTTAAATATACTTCTTCACATTGTTTCTGGTTATTTCCCACAAATTATATCCTCCACACACATCATTAACAAAGCTTTCTAAAGTAGAAATGTGAAAGTGTGGTGATTTACTTGTCATGGAATATTAATCACTTTAAGGGTTTTCGAATGTTGTATATGTTTATGGGTTTTCACTTTTCATTCGTTACGATAAAGCTTAAAAGATGCCACACTACGTATGCATTTGAAAAAGACTATGGGAACTATATCGAATTATCATATTATTATGCATGGAGGATAAGTAATTCATATTCTTATAATTTAAATATCGAATCAAACATTAAACGTATATATGGCGAGTTTTATTTATGTTTTTTTTTTTGTATTTGCTTAATTTGTTTATTTTAAAAATAATACTATTTTCCAAGAAACAAAATCTATCTACTTATTAAAAAATGATAAAAAAATCAACTTATTAATATTAATTATTTCGTAAATATTTTAAAGTTTAACTATACTAGTTGGTGATTAACATATGGTTCTAATTTGTTTAGTAAGTATTAAATAAAAAATGAAATACACATTTTTGTTTTTAATAACAAGACCTGAATGTTTAGAGATATAAGTTTTAATTGATGAATAATGAAAAAGTCTATAAACAGTCTATAATAGTTCATTTATTCTTTTCTTTAAAGATTCTCATAGGTTAATTCGTTCGTGGTGTTCTATTGTTGGTTAATAGACACCACCTTTAAGTAACTAGAGTCAGTTCTAGTATGTATTTAATTGGATGTTATTTTAGTTGTATGAATTGAGTATTGTTGAAATGATGATGTTTAAAATATATATATATATATATATATATATATATGTATATATTTATATATTTATATTTATATATAATTATTGAATAATTAGGATGTTATCAAGTTTATTATATGATATATCGCTTCTTGTGATTATCATTAATGTTGGGTATATATATTATTTTGTATTTTTTTTACCAAAGCTTGAAAATATTGTGGTTTATACATATATTTTTCGAGTCGAAGATTCTTAAGCAAACAATACTGAAATATTCGACAATAATTATATATATTAGTCGAGTGTCAATACGAGCACTCAAGCAAAATATATATATATATATATAACAAAAAGATTGAACTAAAAGCCTTGAGACAATTTTTTTGCCATTTCAGATTCATCGTTCAAATGTGACAGTGATAGATAATAATTTTTAAATTATTATAAAACATGCAACAAGTAGTTTTACTTAAGTAATAAATAGTTACTCAAACGTTAAGAAAAATTATATATAATAATTCTCAAAATTATTATATTATATAATAACTTTTTTCACTGAACATGATATTATTTTAACTATATGTTAAAAAAATAAAAAAGAAACATCATATTAAAAATAATTTACATACTCACAATCTTAAAATTTTAATAAAAAATAATATTAATCTCTTAATATAAATTAATTTAAATTTAATTATTACTAAATCTCCCCTGAGTTGCTTCTCGAACACAACCACCACTAACATAAATGGCCCTTAAGCTAGATAAGATTAATGAAGCGCCAAGAATGATATTATAAATATATTAGATGATTAAAAATATCCGTGACACATTGGTAACTGCATAAAACCTATAAAGCTTATTAATTGATTTGATGGATATCAACCATCTTATATACCAACAATCAAATAGCCACTGGCACGCTTGACATCATGATGTTCATTCCGTGATTTCAACCCAAAAGGAAATTATCGTGCCTTGTGAGTCAGCAGTAAAAGATGGTTAGCTTTCACTTATATGGAAAACGTGTAACAAGAAAAAAATAGACGAAATCTAAACAATTCTGGTGAATGGAATATATAATATGAAAAAAATGTTAAAATATTGTTACTACGGAATAAACAGCTACACATAAATTAGTATAAATTTATGTCTTTATTTACTTGGTGTTTGTTATTTAGTCAAATAGGAGTTCTTTATTTTATTTTTAAGTGAGATTTATCATAAATATCTTTTATAAGTTTTGTTTTAACGGTAATATGTTATAAGAGTTATATTTTTATAATTTGTATTACAATTTTTATTTAAAAGTTAACTTAATTACCATAATTTAGTATGATTATAATTATATAAGCAAAAGACATATAATTAAATGAAAAATAATATTTATACTTCACTCTTAGTTGTTCATATTGTTGTCAAAATATTACACTTGGATATATATATTTTTTTAAATTAGTGAGTTGTAGAGATTGATTTAGAACTGAACCATTTAAAAACAATTAAAATTGATCTAAAAAATATAATAAATTAAAACAAAAGTAGTTGAATTGATTTGGATTTTTTTTCAGTTGATTTGTGATTTAATATTTTTGAATCTATCCAAATGAAATTGAATCAAAATTAATTATTTAAATTTAATGTATTTAACTTAGTTTATGTCTTAACCTTTCTATATTTTTACTTTGTTGTCTTCTTCCATGAAATTTAAAGATAAATCTTCGACAGCTTCCATAAATTGATCCTACCATTGACGTCATTCAATCGTCCTTCAACATAATTGATCCTCGCTGGCTCATCCTCCCAGTATAAAGCACTTGTAGTTGGTTTCGTTTCAGTACTAATTATAACACGTTATTAATATGTAAAGTTTGTTTTATTTTCTTTGCTTGTCATACTGCACTTTATTATCTTGGAACACTCGATTCAAACTTGATTAAAGTTGCAATGTTCACAAATTTTTTTATACAAACTATTTTAAGTTTAGTTTCCTCTAATATATTTATTATTTATTTTATTATTCTCTTTGGCTAGTGCATTATATGGTTGGAAATGGGAATCACATTTGAGTTTTGGGACACACCAATTTTTATTTTTATTTTTAAAAAGAGCTAGTGCATTATATGGTTGGAAATGAGTTATGGAACACACTGATTTGAAAATTTGGAGAAAAAAGTATGACAGGTTTAACAAATGATTATTTTTTAAAATAATTACTCCTTTCAAAAAAATATTTTTATCAACAAATGATAAAAGAAAAGACATTGACTTCTTCAGATTAAGTGAAATCAATATTTTATATTTTATACTAATTCATTTACTAAGAAAGAAAAATGATAATATATGTAAACAAATAATTCAATAACATACAATGTTCAGAGAATGAAACATTAAATTTGTTGGAATATAGAAAAAAATATTCATCATAATATAACATTAGATCATCGTTTGAAAAGAAAAAAAAAACAAATACATTTACTGATAAAAAGTTATACAACACAATCATAAAAATTATTCGATTTGATTTATTTCTTTTTATATTCAAATCGAACCATATATAACTTTTATGGTTGATTTAGATATATTTTAGCTAAATCACAACACAAAAATTCCTATTATTCATCTTAAAATTTAATATTTTATTTTTGAAACTAAATATCTTATTGTACAAAATTAAAGTCTTAATTTCAAGACATTGAAAATGTCACATAAGCATCTTACAATCAAAATCTCTAATAAATCTGTATTTTAAATTAAAAATTGTTGCTAAGATTCTTCATTGGAGATATATTAGATATAAGAATAGTAATATTGAACTTTGATTTCCTAATATCATAGGGTTTATTCATTAAATATGATTTGAGGATCAACTTTCTTGATATCATCGCTTGGTGTCTTTGTCCTAAAGTGACAGAACAAACACGCTTTGTTAGAGTACTTGATCATATCTCCAAGCTAGGTTAGCGAGCTCAATACCTAATGTCTGGTCAAACACTCAGAAAATACCAACAATGGGGTTAACATGAGTTAGGGTTACTCAAATCCATTACACACTATTCACTAGTCTCAAACTTAATAAATGAGACATAAATCTGAGGTAAGAATAGACCTAAATTAAGTCATTAATATTTAAATTTGAGATAACTCAAAATCTACACAGCAACTTGATGCATAAGCATTCAATTTAGCTAAGAATCAAAATGAAACATGAGTAATCCTCCTATGGGTACATAAAGAGTGAAGCTGAAGATGAATTTATACAAGCTCAGATTAATGTGGTTAAAAGAGTTCCACTGCTGATTTTCTTTCTTCTTAGTTTATATAAATTGGAACAGAAAACTTTCAAATATATGTGGATAAGTCTGGTATACATTCACGGTGAATAGACTAAAAGATATGGTTCGTTGAAAATATTGAAGGTCCCGTAGTCACCTATATATACACACACATTACACAATCACATGCCTGACCTAACCTATTATCATAAATGCTTAGACATTAATAATCCACATTCAATAATTATAATAAACTCTTATTTCCGGTTAAGATCTTCAAGAATAAAATATAAATATTAAGTGATTGCCTCTCTCACATTCCTCTCTTATTCGCATTCACATTATCATATCAGTTGCCATGTCCCGAATAACGCATAACTACAAGAATGTCACAAGCTGTTGAAAATTGGAATTCAAATTTCTCAATTTATTATATATTGATACATATAAAAGTGAGATAGTAAAAGTTAAAGATAATTTATGATTTTTTTTCTTTCTTAATTTATTATATTATATTTTTAAGACATCATAACATTTTCTTTTTAACTATAAAGATCTGAACCTAACCATAATAACAATGACATAAACATCTGAACCTAACCATAATAAATTATAAATTTAAATATTAAAAGCTTGTTTATTAACTATGATATAAAAGTAATAAAACGAGATAATTATTTTATTTTGTCATAATTAACTTTCCTGTTCACCAACTAGACTTGATTTCTTTATAATGTAAATAAAACAAGATAATTACTTTACTTTGTTGAATGAATTGTTATGTTCAAGATTTCCTTATTGTATCTTAGATCAATAACTCACATATATTATAAATACTATAAGAAATATTTCATCATCCTTCTTTTGGCATCACGTTTTTTTTTTCTTGTTACTATACTTCCACCTCATATATATTATCTTCAGTAACTTTGTTATCTTCAGTAACTTTGTTATCTTCATTGTAGGATCACCATCACTTTTATTAGGATCACCATCACTTTGATTATGGTAGTTGAAAAGTTGACACCATTTCTAATGTAGTCATCACCATTTTTATCATTACTATAATTCTTGTCACCACAATAACTATATTATCTTTATCATAACCATTATTAATGCATTGTTACTTTGATTGTTAATGTTCTCACTTCTTTTATGAGAATATACTCACAACAAGAATTACAATTTTTATAATTAATTTTATCACCATCATCATCTTTAACGTTTCTTATTTCAATCTTATTCTTCACTAAAATCATTCATGTAAATCTTGTAAAATCATCAACCAAAAATTATAAAATATTTAGGAAAAAAGAAAGAAGGTATATAATAAGGGTCTCAAATATCATCATATAACAAATGAAACTTATTAAATTTATGTTACTGTCGTATGAAAGTTTTCTTTGTTTAACAATATGATATTACACAAGGAGTTATCTTGTTTTTTTAAAATAATAAGTGAAGAAAAGTATGTATAAATTGGTTTTAGTTTGAAATTTAGTGGAACTAATATAACGTGTCAAAAGTGAAAAGTGAAGAAGTTTTATGTTGATGAAAAACACTATAATAGGTTAAGATGGAGTTGAAATTTTCTTTTGAATATTTGATCATCTTACAGTTAAATTAAACCAATAATCCTCTTTGCAATATTTTCTACAACTACATTTTTGCCATAAAAATAAAAGAATAATAAATATAATAATATGATCTTGTTACAAAAACCCACTTAATATAATAATTAGACACATAAATGACTTTATATAAGGACATTGTATATGATATTCTAAGAGTTCCTGAGAGACTTGAAACTTATTAGATAAAGTAGTATATATAGGAGTGGCAAACTTATAATTAATAGTTTTCAAGATATAATTATATGCATAAAAGTATATTACAACATGTTTAGTATTTTGTTTGGATTGTTTTAGAAGATGTCTTGAAATTGTTTTGGAGTCAAGTTCACCACAGACCTTGAAATTTCTTGAGCAAAAACTTTTTTTGATGCATCTTCTAAAGAAAGGACATGCGACTAATGATATTTGTTAATTTAGCAAACTTAGATTATCACTTTAGTGGCAATTTATGATGCTATTAGTCTTTTCACAGTGAGTGTACAATTTATTTAACTATTATCTCTTTCCTCCATTACTTCTCTCACTATCTCCATTATTAGAAAAACACCATAAAAGAAGTTCCATTTTCACCAATGGATTGACTAGGAGAAATAATTATGGTTACTTATGAATGAGATGTAATATTAATCAATATAAAAATGTTAAATTATTTTTTTATTAAATCACTTTAGAAAACATCTTATTGGATATTTGCAAGAGATCAATTGACATTATTTGGAATCTTATATTCAAATTTTTGAAATAATAAATTATGTTCTGTTAAATTTTAGAATTCTTGAACACGACAAAGAACAAAAGTTAAAATATTACATAAAAGAATAGATCTTAAATTCTCAATCTTATCCGAAATTGTACTCTTTCAAGTAAAATATTTAAAAATCATGAGACATTTTTTATTGAATTAATAGAATTTTGTTTTTAAATTATATAATTCTGAAATTATCTTTATATAAAAATATTTCCATCTTCTTAAACTTGTTCAATCCAAAAAGTGAATTCAAAATTGATTTTAATATTGATCATTGAATACTCCATAAAGCACATATGAATTCAACAGTGGTAAACCTTTGACGATGAATACGATTTTGTTATTTGAGACAAAGGAAGACTCCTAACAAGAGCCTAGGGACGATAATTGCTTTCATTCAAAAGTTGAGATACAAGAAGAATTATCGTTTGAACGAAAGAAATAATGATTTGACACGTTAGTTGCAAAATCTTGGAAACTCCCGTTCACCACTAATGAACACAAATGCAAAAGTAGATATAAAGAAAACAAAAAAAAAAAATTGAACGAAAACTTCTAATACCATCTAATTTGCATATATACAATTAAAAACTGACCTTATATTTATTAATAACATAAGTATGTTTGTGAATAATTAATTGAAGTAGTTACTGATAAGAACTTATAATATTTTAGAATAAACTGAGACATCTCTCCGCCCACACCGGTGTCATACTTATCCCTCACCACTCCTCTTTGGAGATAGTGAGGCGCACAGTAACACTATGATCTGAAATGAATTGCGATGCCTATCCAAACGGCCACGCCATGGGTGATTAGAGATCCATTTCACTTTGGGCAGAACCTTTATTCATATTGAAGGTACAAATTCAGTGACACCTAAAAAAGAAAGATGGTTTCTGATCCCCAAACAGCCTGATGGTGAACATTATTCCGTGAACAGTGCTAAACGAAACAACATGTGGTATGAGGAGCTCGGTGAAATTTATGTTACACTCTCAATAATGGTACTCATGACCTTCCCATCAGATCCTCCACTCCCACCAAATCGTACCTTGTGTTGCTGTGACAGGCCTGCTTCACCACCAATGCACACCACGTCATTTACTTGTACTACAAAAGTGGGAACCAATCAGAACCCAGGCCAAACCAATGGCCCTGATTGCTCCATTTGTGCTAAGTTGTTGCATGCAACTGGGGTCCACACAACACACTATATCCTTTAGCCGATGCCGGAATTATTGAACTCCAACTTCGAAATTCAAATATCAATGGCTCATGACTATACTGTGTCCTACCACCAGAGGTTATAGGCACGATACTCAATGGACTTTCTTTTGCTGGGACCAATCACGAACGGGGCACCGTTCTACGTGGCTTCCTTCTAGATGCTCAACGATTGCTTCCATAGCATTACCCACCCTTTCCAATCATTTTTCAATCAAATTTTGGATAATTATAATACCCATTAGTTTACTGCCATTTTTCTTTTCTACCTATTGTATCATTTTTCCTATCTTATTTAAATTCAAATTTTTACTTAAAGATATAGTATCAAACTAATAGTTTAATATTAATTAATTTAAAGTAATTTGACAATTAAAAAAGTATTGACGAGTAATTTGGAAAAATACAGCTGTGTCCTTAGCAGAGAGTAATATCGGCGTGAACAAACGGGCAGCACAACCAATGGGAAGTTATATTATACGTAATATACTTGATCTCCTAATCCTTTGTTTATACCATAACATACTGCAGTTTGTTTATAATATAAGTCTTATTTGAATGCTTTTTATAAAAAAAAAAGAAAGAAAGAGATTTTCTTGTAAAGTAAAATTAATGTATGAACCTAACTTTGTACAAGTTTTCATTTCATTTTACTGCAATTTAAAACGTATAAAATAATTTTTTCTTTTTCTTTCTTATTTTATTTTTACCAAAACACAATTTACTTACTTTAATATTTTAATATTTTTTATTTTAATTTCCTGCTGAGTGGCCAATCAGAAAGACTAGACACACTACCTCACATTAAAGCACTAAAATTTGACCACTTAAAGACTTATGCCCTGTGATTTTAATGCGTTTAGAGATATGTGAACTATTTGACTCACTGACTAGTTCTAAGAACCAGACAAAGTAGCTCAAACTAAACTGTTATACCTTACAGAGTTAATGCTTAGGAAGGATAGAGATGGTTTGGCTGAGTGACCAACTAATTAACGAAGAGAGACGACACCTAACTGAAGAATGCAGGTAAAACTTCTCACTTTAAACGGTGTTTCGTGCTTTTCACTGACGTAAACAAGATTGTCCTAAATGTAAATATATATTGTTTGTGATATATATGGTATTATGAATTTTGTAGTAATGATATAAATGGAGTGGGTGACTAATGAGGGTGCACTGTGTGAGAGTGTTTGCGAAAGTGGTTACAAAGAAAGCAGGTTGCGTAGGTGATTAGGCTAAAGAAGAGAATTTAGTATAAACTGGGCCTGCCCTGGGCTGAGGCGCTACTTAAATTGGCAATGAAGTTTGGTAAAATGAAGTCTGACGCACATGAAAGTTCAACTGAGATTGGTGTGGTTTTGTGGGTCTAACCTGGCTGCCATTGGCCTTCACAGAAGGGGACACGTGGTGGTGAGTGGTGAGTGGTGAGTGGTGAGCAGGATCTGGAATCCTCCCATACCTCATATCCAACGGTCAAAGTTTCTGATTCACAATGGTCGAAGCCCGCAGTCTACGTGCCGCTTTTCTGTCGCCACCACTGGGCACTCCTCCTTCTCCCATTCGTCCCTTCACGTTTCCCTCTCCCAACCCGCGACACGTTGCCCTCCCCAACCAATCCCATTCCCCACTCCTCTCCATCTTCACTGTTCCTACACGTGTCCCCCCTCACACGTGTCCGTTTCACGCTTCCTATAAGACCAACACCTCTCCCAACTCCATCCCTGTCTCCATTATCGCAATAACATTAACAAACAACCAAAACGCTCACTTTAATCATGGACGGCAGGGGAGGCTGCTGCATCGCCCGCTATGTTCCCGGTGCATCCCACGTCTCCACCATGGACAAAATAATGCTTAGGTTTCGACCCATCGCTCCCAAACCCGCCTCCGATGCTTCCTCCTCTGAGAGCAGCGATGCTTTACTCAAAACCAGAACCATAAAGAGAAAGTGCGTAACCGATATCAACTGTACCAGCAAACGAAGGACTCGCCGCAGGAAGAACACACCCTCTCAGGAGCTCAAGCAGCAGAAGCAGGTGCAGATGCAGAAGCAGAAACCGCCGGCGGTGACTCTTCCTTTGTTGCCGGAAACTCCCGATCGGAAGGACTCTCCGGTGAGGGATCTAACTCCACCGGTAGCAAAGGAAGTACGAAGCAACGACAACAACCACATCGGCAACAATTACTTGAAGAAGAACGTGCCGGTGTGGGTGAGCTTCGAGCGTCGGACCTTGACGACGAAGGTTGAACCGTACGATGCGGTCATGGGAGGGTGTTGTTCGTGTGTGACGGTGGAGTGCGTGACGAACACGTGGGTGGAAGGGGAGTGGCTGGGGAGTACGGACGAGGAGCGGAGGGTGAGACTGAACAGGGACACGTGTCCGGGATTCATATCGGACGGTTACGGGAGGGTGACGTGGACGAACGAGGCGTACCGTGAGATGATGAAGGGTGAGAGACATGGACCGGTGTTCCTGGTGATTAAGGAGGGTTTACCGGTTCCGTATCCTTCCTTTACTTGTAAGGTGAAAGTGGTGCAATACGTGTGGGGAAGGGAGAGAAGTTCAGTTACGTTACCGTGTGATGTATGGAGGATGGGTTGTGGTGGTTTTGTTTGGAAATTAGATGTTAAAACGGCTCTTAGCTTGAAGTTGGGTTCATGATTCGAAAGGTATGACGCAACGCTTTCTTCTTGTAAAACAATAACTACTACTTGGTTTCGCTTTTGATCCCGATTGAACACTTCTTCTTGAAGTGCTCAGAACTGTGAATACATGTATAACTACTGAGGCCAACTTGCATGAGTGTAAATTAATGCATGCATCTCAACTTTTGTTCCTTAGATGGTTTTACTGTTTCAGTTTAAGGTTTTAGTAGTGAGTTTAATGAAGATCTGGTGTAACACATCTGCTGAGTAAAAGTATTATGTTGCTTCCATGTCTTTGTAAAAGTATTATGTTGCTTCCATGTCTTTGTTTCGTCGTTAATAAACATTTAAATCATTAATTGGTGCGTGGTTTCGTCGTTAATAAACATTTAAATCATTAATTGGTGCGTGGTAAGGTGGGAGAAAAAGCTGAAAAATGGGGAAGATGGGACTTAGGAGGTGTTGAACGAGGACGGGTAGGTGGTCGCAAACCTATTCTATGTCACTTGGGATACCATTAACCCATGTAACTCTGGCGTCTGCTGATTGCACCACGTTGCTGGAACGGTGTAAGCTTTTAAAAGAAAAAAGATATACATATAGTTATGCTAAGCATAACATATATTTGTTAACAATTTTCCGTCTCCTACACACTATATTTAAAATATAATTTTTTTCCGGTTTTAAAAATAGTATTTTTCTTAACCCTTCAAGCCCATTCAAGGTAATTTCCTTCTTAGTCCCCTAACTTCTTTCCACACCTCCATATTTTTTAAAACATTTCATCTGTCTGTTATGTACATTTTTGGTTTAGAGTTTTGAATAGCCCAAAACTTTTGGGCAGACCAATCTGTAAAATAATATATAATTTGGTATTTTCTTTCACATTATATAATTTAGAACAAGATTTAGTATTGTTCATTTTTTAAATTTATATTTTAGACTGTCTAATCTATAATATTATTTTCATATTCCAAATTATACTAAAAAAGTAGAGATTATATTACAGATTATATAATTGGAATACAACTTTAACTTTCAAATTTTCTAATCTAGTGAAATTTGAATTTTAAATTATGTAATGTAAAATGTTTTCACGAATTACACAAAACTTTATCACTAACATAACTTATTAAATAAGTGTGTCCAACATGAGTTTCTTTAACGTCTTGTCAGATTATAGCAGTGGTGGAGGGAGCAACCATTGAGGGAACGACAAGAGGAAAAAAATGACAGGAGAAAAGGGAGGAAGAAGGAGTGGAGAGAGGGGAAGAATTCAAGAAAAGAACCACACAAATAATATAATTAAAAAATAAGATAAAAAAATGTGCATGTGGTTAAAAAGAAGAAGAGGAGATCGGGGAAGAAGCAGTGGGGGTGATGGGGTGATGGGTTTGCATGGAGGAAGATGTAGTTGGAAGTGGAATGTGTGATAGTGGTAACTTTAAAAAAGTGTCTCCTGCAGTTAATAACATATAAACACATGGGTATTGACTTCAAATGGAGAATGTAAGAAATAATGGATTTGCAATTCCGAAAATTTAATTTTACATTAGTCAATCTAAAAGGAAAAAATTAATTGGAATTGCATAATCTGAAATATTATGTTGGATTACACCACATCTAAATGAAATCAAATTTTTAAATTCAAATTAAAGCATAACATCATATAAATAAAATCAAATTTTTAGATTCAAAATAAAATATAATGTCTAATTTGTACTATTCGAGAACCTTCTGATCACTTCATCTAGAATTTATCATATAAAAACAATGTAAATGTATAGGAAGAAACTATATCTTGCATGAAGAAACAGCCTTGAATTAGAATAACTTATTTATATTAATAAAGATGAATAATTAATAGCTTTTTTTTTGGTAATTTATTATCTATATTATGTTCAAGTGATATATCTATAGAGATAATTAATACTCAATTGGAATTTCTGATGAATTCTTGTAGAATTTATAGAAGAGAGGTTATCTGTATGCAAGGAAGAGAAACATACACTTAATATATCTTAGGTAGGTAGTTATTTAAATAATTAACTGTTTTTTATAAAATAAAAAATATAAAAATGTGACCTATTATTCTAAAATATTTATAAAGTATATAATCACAACAGATAGGTTGACATATCAATTTATTTTTAATATATATTATTTCTTTTAAAAAAATTGATATTATTTAATATAATAAAATATATTATATAATAGTATTTCATGATTGAAATATTAACTCACTTTTAATGTTTTTATTTAGTTTTCGTTGATTATTTTTGTTGAACTAAAACATGTACATATGGATATTCAAAGACTAACGGTTAGCTTAATATTTGCCCTACAATATATAAAACAGAAAACAACATAGCAGATCCACATTTTGAGGGTGATTGATTGATAAGAAAAACTAACTCTTATTTGCCCATGTTTGTAGCTGATTATAATTTTTCCTCCCTTAAACTACACTTATATAACCTTGAAGCATTAACCATTTCGAGAATAAACCTTAATTTGGATACTCATTTTAGTTGGAAAGACATTTTCACTGTATTTGGAACCTGATCTTGAGAATTTCACTACCTCAACTCAACAAGTATGTCTTGTGTTAAATCCAAACAAAAATATATCTTATATTAATATGTTTAACCTTACTCATGTCAAGAGTAGAATTGTTGTCGCACTTAATTAAAATATTTTATTTTCATGATCAATTTTTTTCTAACATTCTTACCGGACCACAGACTTAGTCCTTCAAGCATTCTAATCACTCAACAACAAAATCATCACAATTGTAACTTCATAGACTTTTACTATCTCTTTTTTCTTAGTGAATTCCTAATTCACTTGTATCTTTCAATGACCTTAATATTGTTTTTGGTATAACTTAATAAGAATTGGTTGGACAAAACATTTTTCTAATAAGACCAGCTCTATACATTAAATTAAGTTGAATAATATAATATACATCTCTCTACAAAGTTTTATCAACTTTTTGGTTATAACTTTATCTTTCGATAAATCTGTACATGAAACTATAAAATTATGCATTTAGTGTATTTTAAATCTTGTTAAAATTTCATGAGTGTAATTTATCTAAAGCACAAAATTGCAATTTAAAATTTATATCTCGATAAGAAAATAAATTCTAATATTTTTCGATTTTAAAATCATCACACATAAAGATTTATTATTAAAATTTTGTCTCCTTCGATTATGTACTATGTGAGCAATATGTTTACATGAATATTTTTTAAAATTTTCTATAATCAAACCTGGTTAAGACTCACAGTTCAACGCGAAACTAAATTTTTAATTTTTATTTTTTCAATTATTTCTATATCCGTTAGGAATTTTAATTGATATAGAATGTGATAGGTTACAGCAATTCATGAGTAATCAATACAATATCTCTTAACATAATTCTAAAAATATCATCAATTCTTTTTTACCTCAAGGATATTTTAAATGATGTTTATGTTATTATAGTGTGTGTTTTTTCTACTAACTAAATATAGATATAAAAAAATATCAAAGTATAATGATCTTTTTTTTATTCTCTTTTTTGTATTCTCCAACCACAAGACACTAACCATCCATGTGAAGATGGAATGAACTATCGTTTCTTTTTTAACAGGTTGTGTTATTCTAAAAACAAAATTCTAAATATTATATTAACATCAAATTATAGCTTCAAAATGGGTAACAGGAAATCTGAAAAGCGGGTTATCATACACCTTCATCTAGTTATAATGTTCCTTTTGTTTTTAAATTATGAAACTTCATTTGGAGATTTTTTTTTTTGTTTACTTGATTGAAAATCATAAAATAACTTCTTTAGAAGCCACTAGAAATCATGATATATATAATTTTGGGATATGAATCATGAAATTAATTCTAATAAAAAACTTATATTTGGCCTTGAGTATAAATTTGTTTAAGTAAATCTTTAAGAAAAATTACAATATTGAAACATCTCCATAAAAAATTTTAAGACTAGGTTAGTAGTAGAAGGAATTAAACAAAAAGTTAACATAGATTATTTTGATATATTTATTCAAATTGTTAAGATTTCTTCTATTAGATTATTTTTAGGTTTAATATTTATTCATAAGTTTTTTTTATTCACTAAATAAATCTAAAAATAATTATTTTTGAATGGTAAACTACAGAAAGAAAATAAAGTAATTATTTTGGCAATTGGCGATGACGGATAAGTTTGGGGTAGGGTGGTGACTAGTTGTGATTCTCAAAGTGGTGGGGTTCTGTGGTTTGCATCAGGGTTTCATGGAGGTTTAGAGGAAGAAGGGGTGCTGCTGGCGAGGAAGAAAAAAAATTATGTTATAAGATTAAATTAATCAAAAACAATTTATGACTTGTAAAATCTTTATGGTTTATTGGGTCACAGAAACAAAGAGACTAAAAAGGTACAATTTTTAAAATCTACGAATTGAAAAAAAATATATTAAAAGAGGAAACTAAAAGTGCATACAAATTTTAACTATAACGAGATTAATAAATTCAAAATTATAATGATATCAATAATCAAACTTAATATTTTTAAAATATTGTTGATTGTATAATTTAATTATTTTTAAAATATTGAGAGTCTTCTTTTCTTTTCAGAGATTCTGATCTTAAAAAAATGTTAAAATAATAGTGGTTGGTATATTTGTAATAATAAGAGTAGTCAGTACACTTATGATAGTAAAAGTGGTTAGTAGCTAGGATTTTTTTTACACATTTTATTAAAACATAATATAGAAAATGAGTTGTTAAAATATGAATTCGTTAATTATATCAAAACATAGTCAAAATGTATCGTAACTTTTAAGTTCTCTTCTTCTCATTCCATTTCTCTCTCTAATTTTCAAATATCTTTGATCTTACATTTAAATTTCTTAAGTAATATTTCAAATTTAATCAAAGTAGAGTAAATAAATCATATAATAAATATTTATTAAAATTAGTATATATATATATATATATCAATATGAAAAATAAAAAATACAATGATAATTAAATTTAAATTTAAAAAAAATAAAGGAACGTGATAATGATAGGAGACACATGTGTCCTTAAGTGGACGACTAACTAATAGAAAAGAAGCTAACTCCTATTAGTCAGTTATAACAACTTTTTAGCACAGACTTATATTTGATTATTAGAGTTATATTTTTTAAAGGATTTAATAGTAATTTTAATTTGTTTTTACTATTTTCTTTATGATTATAAAACGATGGTAATTATAGAAATAATTCATTTTTTTACTTTTATATTTTTGTGTACTATAATATTTTATTTTATGTGTTAATGTATAATCATTAAAGTTTGTAAATTTTTTACTATTTATGTATGTAATATACAATTTTTGTAATTTATATAAATTATCATTTTTTATACATTTTCTCCTAATTTTATGTTTAAAATTTCTTTTAGGTTATATGTTTGAATACTTTAATATTATGTTAGATTGTTTAAAACTGATATTTCAATTCATCAAAGAAAAAAAATTCTTATGACGGCTTCTTCCTACATCTTCATACCTTCTTTCTCTATCTCAATATATTTTTAAATTTTTAAACTACTCCTTACTAGAATATACAATATCTAATTTATCCTCACTCAATCTACACCTTCATATATCACACTTTTCAAAGATTTTTCAAACTATGTCATCACTGTGAAGAAAAGTGATGGAAGGAGAAGCGAGACGGAAGCAGGTGATAATATGTAGCGTGGAGTGGAGGAGGGATAATTTTGAGTTTAGTTTCCCTTTTGGATTGCTCAATCGGAAAGATTGAAAAACATATTTAATGATTGAGAATCAAAAGGATTAAAATGAGTGAAAAACTTATTTTTAATCTACTATTCATTGTATCATCACATTTCTACTTTTAAAAGTTTTAAATGTCTTGAAATAAAGTAATAGCATAAGCTCATTACTCAATTGGTATGGGATAGCAAACACTTGCTTAATTCTAATGTGAATACAAAAATAAAATTTATTATGAAGAAAATAGAGAAAGTTGACGATCAAATTAATACAGGAAAATAATGAGTAGCTATGGTATGAAGTTGAAAAAGAATTTGAGGCGTCTCCACACTCGCGACACAAAAGGCTCCTCACAACGACAATACAAAGTTAATGATGCGGGTTATAATGACGTGGGATAAAATAAAAAAATGTATAAAGATATAGAGTTAGAAAGAAAATACTTGATTACACAAAAAGATAATTGGAATAATATAAAAAATTTACCAATTGTATGAAAGGGAATGAGGTATGGAGGTGAAGGAAGAAGGCGTCCATATCTAAACACTACATGTGATCAAATCTAGATAATTAACATGATCAGGAATTTAACTTGTTTGTTTTTATGAATGAAAAGTTTTTCTAACAAAAAAAAGTAAGTGAAGTATGAAAAACTAGACAATATTTCACGTAAAACAATAAAAATAATCTTCACAAACTTTTCCTATTTAATTAAAAAGATTTGCGATTAAAACTATTTTTTAATTAAAATAAAACTAATTTTTAAAATGATAATAAACTAAAATAATTATAAAAATAAAATATAAAAAATATTTTTAAATTAAAAATAAAAAATTATAAAAATATAATTTTATATATAAATAATATATATATATATATATATATATATATATAAATAATCGATTACGTTATTCAATTAATCACTTAATCGATCATATACATAATTGATTATCTATATATATTAATTTATTATTTAATTTAATAATAAATAATTTAAAATATTAAATATTATATAATTTTTTTATAATAAAAATTTTACATATTAATAAAATAGTTAATAAAAATAAAAATAAAAATATAATTATTATTTAATAAAAACAAATAAATTATATAATAATATCTATTTTATTATTATAATTCTTTTATTATTATAAAATAATAATTAAATTTAAATTTATTATTAAAAATATTTTGAAAATTTTAATTTTATATTTAAAAATAATCAATTTCAAAGTTAATATATTTAATCATAATTTAAATTTTATTTTAAAATAATTATATAATTTAATATTATAAGGTAATTTTTTAAATATATTATTAATTATATTAAATAAATAAATTATATTTTATTTTTAGTTATAAGAATAAATTTAAAATTTTATATATTAAAAAATTTATTATATCTATCATATAAATTTTCATAAATTTAACTTTAAGTGTTATTATCTTTTCATTAATCTAACTAAATTTTCTACGTATTTTCATCTCAAATCATCTCAAATCCACGCTTTTTAAAATTTACTTTCCAATTTAATCACGTCTAAACGTATTAATCGGTTGTTGTTTTTTTTTTTTGACGCCGCTAGGGAGTGGTTTTGATAAATAAAATTGAAGTAAAAGCATCACAAATGGCCAAATTATTTCAAGAATCACACGTACTTCTTGTTAATTAATTAAAAACTATCTAATGTTAGATTTTAATTGAATTAGCCATTGCTTACCGTTGAGGAGTCAAACTTAAAAATTTCAAAAGCATCAATTTTTTTTCAGTTATTAATTTTGTAATTAACTTTCAGTTGTTTTTATTGGTAACAACTACATTATTTAAAGAACAACACTAATAACCAATATAATCTGGCCTTTACGGATATACCTCAGACGCGCATCAAAACAGAATATAAAATTGTTTTAACTACTGAGAAACTTAATGGTTCAAGAACAAGTAAAGTATACTTAATAAAATGAAAAATATCCAACAAAATAAAAACCAAAAAGAAATAGAGACTAATAGAACTAAAAACCATGCAGCTTCCTCTGTGTGAAAAAGATCAGGAGTAAAATTTGTAATCCTTAGCTTCTAGTATGATCTGTCTCAATGCGCCAATTGGAGCTAACACCATCAATAACACTCCAAATATGATGCAAATCTGAGATAAGAACAAAAATCAAACTCATTACTTGCAAAAAGGTATAACAGGAAACAAAATTAAAAGGCTCGTGGATAGAATTTTTGATCTACATACCCAATTGGCAAACCACGAGAAGCTAAATCTCTTTGGTTTGTAGATGACAAGCCACATTACGCAAGGGAGCTGCAGAAGATTGAGACATGTAGGGTAACATCAGCATTTGATTGTTTTTTTTTTTTAAAAAAAAAAAAGTTACCGTAGAGAAATAATTTGCTTACAAAGTATGTGGTTGGAGCAAACACAAACCCCCCAAAGAATCCTAGAAGCCCACCAAAGAAAGGAAACGTAACTCCAAGGAACAATGTAAGTACTGCATGTATATACAAAGAAGGTCATAATGTTAGATAAATTCTAATCAAAATGGGACTTTTGTACGAGAGATGAAAGCACACTCACAAACGTAGATATTGCGAGTTATGAATCGAAGGAACCAAGTTGGTTGGAACTTCATCTTTTTCACCAGGAATGATTCTAATGTATCAAACACTGGAACGCCAAAAACCTAACACGAAAAATAATTAGATTTACATGACTAAAGAGACAATGAGGAAGAGAAGTTATGCAGTGCATGTACCTGATAGCTGCCAGTTACATGGACAAAGACAAAGATATTAGCAGCTATAATGACCCAGCGAGGTTTCTCAAGGGAGAGAAGGATGTTGTCATCAACACCGTTTCCAAAAGCCCAGTAACCAAAAGCAGCAACAGGAAAATAACAAAGGGCCACTACAATATAAGCAACGATCATGCCCCTCCACATGGCTATTTTTGAGGGCTTTTCAGGTGTGGAAGGAATGGTTGCTTGGATCTCCAAAACCACGTTGTGCCCAGCATACCCAAAAGCTATAGTCCCCAAGGCACTAAAAAACCCAAATATATTCCCTGCATCGGTTGAAAACCTGCTTCCATAGTCCACTCCTGGTTGAACACCCCTGTGAAGTGACGTTATCCACGCAATAGTAGAGTAGCTGCACAACAACCAAACACATATTTGTTACAAACCCTAGAAGAAGTTTACCTTATCACACTTTCTATACCATTCTTGGTATTGTTTTCTTATTGGATCAATGGATAAACCCTACCTGAGGGACATGACAGCGGCAGCAAAAGAAACAGCAGTGATGGAGTTGAAACTGGGAAGATGGGAGAGAAGGAATTGCACAGCAGCAAACATCATGATGAAGTAAGTTCTTCTAATGGGAACGCAACCATCACAAAGAGTATCATGTATCTTCATCAGAGAATTTCCACCCGTTATCATGTATACTACATTAACACCAATCTGAACCATGAGTTGCTGAGGCACCACAATCCACAGCCCTAGCTTTTCTCCGAACGCATACTGCCCCAACTCATGATACCTGTCAAGCCTTTTCCCTGGTTCAGGCTCATGCATTTGAATCATTTGCCATGCAGTGTAGAGAGTGCAAATCCATGAAAGGATCAATATTGTAACACCCGGACCCCTGCCACATACCACAAACAACGTAACCATGCAAAACATGCAAAACATGCAAAACATGCAAAAAAAAAATCACAAAAGGTTAGAAATTTAAAGGGAAAAATATATGATGAACAAACCATCCCAGCTCTGACATAGCGTAGGGAAAACCCAGCACTCCTGCACCAACAACAGCAGTAACATTGTGGAAAGCAGAATACCACCACTTTGCGTTTCTGGACTTAGTGATGGGAAGCCAGTCATTGATGTCTTTTCTCTCAGCTGCTTCTGCCATTGTTGGTGTTCTTCCACCTTCGTTACCTTGTACTTCCATGTCTTCTGCGTGCTGTTCCTTGTTATTTGTGTGCAGAGGATTATGCCTTTCCCCGTATTTGTAACCAATGGCTATCGTAAACACATTGCTATCTTTTAGAGATGCGAGGAGAAAAGATATATTCGTTAATATTCTTTAAATTAAATTTTTATTTAACCAACTAGATTATATGTTAGTTACAGTTTAAACATAACAATTTAAACACAATCTAAACAACCAAACTGATAAAATGATAATAAGAATAATAATATAATTCTTATTTAATTTACTTTATTATCATATTAACTGAATGTTTATTTTTAAGTATTTAATTATTTAAGTATAAATATTATAGTTTGTTTTTAAAACATATTTTAAAAATTTAGAAAAAAAATGTTTTAAAATTATAAATCTAGAAAAAAAAAATCAAAACTTCTGAATCAATGAACTTAATCCAATTTATCATGAGTTATTAGATTAGGGTTGGGTGATGATTTATCAACACCCTACCCAACATCATGTATGTACACTCTTAATTATGTATGATAATTTGAATTTCATAAACTCACACTTGACTTTTGTAAGTATAGTTTAGTAATCTAATTTAATATAAAATTTAAATGCAATATTTGAAATAATAAAATTTAATTACGTAATTATATCAAGGAACACTTAGTTATTCAATGTTTTTCATTATAGAATAATTTTTTTTGATAAATTTAAGATTATATATATATATATATATATATTTCTAACTGAAATAACTTTATATATATGTAAAAATATTGTAACAATAAGATTAAATATTTGTATATCACTAAATTTTGGATATATTTTAAATTAATAACTTCATAAATATATATTTATAGTTTAAATGTTTCATAATACTTTTAAAATAAATCATCATATGTTATTAATTAAAGATAAAAATATGAAGTTAAAGTTAAACATTAAAATGATACACATCAACATCATAAAGATTGTCTATGGTATTTTAAAAAATAATTATAGAAATATATTTATGGGTCCAAGTATTTAAATTTTTAAATTTTTATTAATTTATTAAAAATAAATAATTCATGAAATATACATTTATAATTTTAAAATTATTTTATATTTAAAAGGACAATTTTACAACGCACTTTAGAGATTTATTGTTATTTTTATTACAATTTTATGATATTATATATCGTTTATATTTAAATTGACCATAATAATTTAAATTATTATCATGTTTAAATAAAATATACTTATTGTTTAAATTACTATTATAATATAAATACAATAAAATATGGTGTAATTCAACATTATACTAGTATTAGTATATATAAAGTATGCTTTATTTTTAAATATAATATATTTTCTTTTAAATATATTTTTATAAACATTGAAAGTAAAATAATATCATTTTTTATTAATATTAATAGTAATAAATATCACAGCATTAATATCCAATTTAAATATATGTCTCATTGAGTAAGAAGTTATGATTTTGCTCTTCCAAATTTAAATTTGTAGTTTAAGCTCTAGATTTTAAAATTTGTGTTTTTTAAACATCTTTTAAAATTTTTTGAAATGACTTAAGAAACGTTTGGAATTAAGTAGTCAACGTATATTAGAGAAGAGGCCCACAACAACCTTACTAAGTCACCTTTAAAAAGAATATTTTTAAAAATATTCTTTAAAGTAAAAATAAAGTTTGGAAAATATTTTTGGAAATAAATTTTGGAAAACTTTTTTTAAAATGTAAATTTAATATTTTGAAATATGATTTTTAAAAAAAACTTTTAGAAAGTATTTTCTAATATAAATGTTATATTTTGCAAAAAGTTTTTCAAAATTTATTCCTGAAAAGTATTTTTTTAAATAAATTTATGTTTTGGAAAATATTGTTTAGAAATTTTTTAAAAAGTATTTTTCGAAAACTAATAGAAAGGGTACTTTAATAATTTTACATCTGTCCTGGGTGTGCATAAAAATGATGGGTGCAAGAAGGTTTTGTCCCTTTTTTGTTTCAATATCCCCCCAAGCTTCGTTAAGGCAACTCAATGAACTAGCAAACTCATTGCAAGATTCACTTACAAACTTCTTGAAGTTTTGTAGTCTACAATTATTGTTTCAGAAACATATCAAGGTTAAATAACATTCAGAATCAATAAGTTTCAATTTTATTAAATAAGTAAAACCTGTTCGAACAAAGTTAACTAACGTTACATATAAGTTTTTTTTTCTTTATCATATTTATATTATTTAATATAATAATTATTTTAACAATAGTTTTTGTTATAATTTAATATTTTTTATCATAACATAATATAGATAAAAACAAGTTTTTTTAATTTAAATTTAAATTATTTTTTAAAATAGGAGCATTATAATTAGAGGTTATAACAATCTAGATAAATCAATATTTGCGTGATAATATTTTAGATAAATATCAACATATTTTATTTATTAATTTACATAATACACATGCATATAGATGTAAAACTAAAAGTAAATTAAATGTAAATGATTATGAGATTAATGACATTAAAATTGACATCTACTCTAAATAATGAGTTTGAGCTTTATAAATAAATTAAAATTTGATCAAAGTAAATTAGATGAAAGAAAAATGCTTTTCTTAAGTCACTCATTATTAATTAACTAAATAATAGCTTTTTAATAAGATAATGAGTAATATTACTAGATGCACATTGATTAATATATTACCTACTTCATTTTAAACTACTATTTTCATATTTAACACATAATTATCTGTCTGTCCACTCCTTTCGAGTGAATACAAAATTATTTTGAGATTATTATTCTATGCATCAAAGTAATTGATTACAAAAACTAGTTTCTGCATTTTACACAATAAAATCTTATTATTGAAGAATTTTAATACTCTAGAGCTGAACTCTGTCAAATTTCAAAACCATGGTTTACTACTTGAACCAACTGCTATAGCCTATAGTATATATTTTAAAGACTTTTGCACATAGGTCATAATTCAATTCAGGTATTTAACAAAATCAATTAAAACTACTCAGTGAACATCGTACTCCACGGAATGCAGATCCAGTAGTGTCCACATGAATGACAACATTAAGACCAGTAAACAGATTCTCAGAAAACTAATATAAAATGTTAAAGTTGTATAAAATTCACATATATATTAAAAATTTTAAACTAACCGAGATCTTTTAGGTTAAAAACAAAAGACTTTTCGTGGTTACACATGATAATTAGAAAAACAAGAATTCAAGAACCAAAAGCCTTGGAATAATTTATTAGCTACCAAGACGTGTGGCTTTGTTCTTCGAAGGTGTTACGAAACTTCCAGTACTACTATCACCTGCCAAGACAGCATGTAAAAACCAAAACTCACATGCTCCGGCAGTCAAGAATTTCCTATCATCTAGTGAGATAAAACTCAACAGTTCCAACTGTAAAGAGTCACAATATAGTAAAAGTTAAAATGGGAAGAATTTCTGGAGTTGCACACTAGCAACCATCTGAATCTACCATAATTGAAACGTCAGGGCCATGGCCAGCTAAAACAGTGATTCCTTCATATAGAGAATGGTATCACGATCTCATTCTGTCTGTAATCTAACAACAAGAATCCCAAATTTCTTATTATGGAAGTCTAGGACTCGGGTTCTACTTGCACCAGGAACTCTGTTTTTGCATCTTTGACTCATCTGTTTTCTTGAAGTCACCAATCAGCTTGTCCTTGTTAGGTAAGACTGGATCAGCAACGAAGGAAAAGTTCTTGTAAGATCTTTGTTTCACTCTGGAAGAAGTAACCCTGGTCGGGTCAGGGGATGAATTAAAAATATCACCCAGAGAATCATCCAAACTGTCAACATTGTCTGACTTATTGACAATATTATCTTTGGAATTTGATGAAGGAATTTCAGAAATGGTACCCCTGGTCGACTCAGTGGATGAATCTAAAATATCAGCCAGAGAAGCACCCAAGTTGTCAACATTGTCTGACTTCTTGACACCATTCTCTCCTTCCTTGCAACTGTGCCAGAAATCCATAGCTTGCCAAAAAGAACTGTCCTGTTCATTACAATTTGACTTCCTCTGCTCTTCAGATTGAGTTAAACAAGAGTCATCTCCTTCAGATGCAGAAGTATCGTCATCTGATACAAGAAGTTCATAACCAGGATGCTTTGATTTTGATGTATCCAGTTCTATAACTTTCTGACTTGAATTTAAACTCAAACCACTCTTGTCGGATTTTTTGTTAGAAACAGGACCTAACTCCTCCCATGGAGATTCCATTTCATCATCTTCCGGGGTGGACTCAGATAATTCATTATCAGAGTTGGAGACCGCACGATTATCAGTGCTTGCTTGAGTTTTGAGGGTAGAAGTATCGAAATCAGAATCACAGACGTCAGGAACAGAAGGAAAAATGTAAGTGGACTCAAATTTAACCCCAGGCATTATCTGTAGCAAGGCTGCCAATTTTTTATAACCAAGCTTCTGTATATCAAGATGATAGCCATACCTATCAATAAATAGTCTTCGGAAAGAACCAATATTAAATCCCTCTGGGTGTTCCCTTACTATCTCATTCACAAGTTTCTGACAGTCATCTAATATATCATTTCTAGATCTCTCAATATATTTTGTTTCAGCAGCCGCTGCAGAACCTGTATGAGAAACACTCTGATTTTGTTTCCCCACATCATGTTCTAAAGATTTTTGCACGTTCGATTGTGATGTTCTGCTTAGAAAGAGAGATATCAAACCATTGGCACCATGGGATTGGTCCACCGATAAATTCTTATGAACTGGCTGAGTTAGCTTAAAAGGAAATGTTTGGGAGGGCCTTTCCTCCAACCATTTTTTGTCTTCTATTAACATTTCAACCAATTGAAGGATATCCTTTTTGGGGAGTGATCTGAGAAGCAGGGGTCCTCCATTTTGTAATCTTTCCGCCACATCCTTCCTGGCACAAATCAGACGGACCAGAATGTGATTAAATTACGCTTTCAACGAGTAGCTACACAATGATTACCACAAATATCAAAAGGTACACAACTTTCAACAGAAACTGTGATATAATTAGTTTGTTATAATGTTTTCTTTCTTTGTTAGTTGAGATTTAGACTAGAACAAAAAGGAATGAATACGTGGAGGCCTAAAGATTTTTACTATCCACAACAAAGGGGAAAATTTACAAAATTTGTACAAAACTAAATTGCATACTAACCTGCTTTTTGCCTGGGAGAAAAGAAGTGATCCTTTGGGTGAAAAAATAGAAGATTCCATATCATTCCAAAACGAAGCACTGGAAAATAACTCAGGCTTTCCGGAATGACTAACATTCTGATCCAGTTCTGATAACTTGGGCTCTTCTGATTGACTTACAGTATGATCCAGCTCAGATGATTTGGGCTCTTCTGATTGACTTGCACTATGATCCAGCTCAGAAGATTTGGCCTCTTCAGATTGACTAACAGTCTGCTCATGTTCAGATAACTTCGAATCCTCAACATGACTAACCCCCTCCCTCTGATGAGCCGTCAAATCATCATCCTTTTCATTGTTTTTCCCAAATGGCCACCACCGTCTAATCCAGTGAAACAATGTTGGACTTCTTTTATTAGTTTCAGCACTGCCGCCAGGCTTTTGCCCAGCCTCAGAGCCATCAATTGGTGAAGATAGGCTTGGAGAAACTTCGTCAACCTCCTTTGTAGTTCGATTCTCACATTCATTCTTTGCTTCAAAACTACCAGACTCATAATTTGCCGTAACATTGTTTTCCACCATCGATTGACCATTTCCAGCAGAGTGATTCTCTTTAGTTGTATGTTTTTCCACAGCAGCAACTTTAGACCTAACAGTGTTACTATCAGACAATTTTTTAGAACTCTTTTTCAATGTATCCATCTTAGTTTTGGAATCTTTGGTGTCCTTGTGTGGCAGTTGAGTTTCTGACTGTGGAGCAGTAGCCACATCCACAAACCTGTCACAGGCCACAGCAGACTTCCGCAACTCATTTTCCTCAACAGGTCTCCCTTTCGAAGGCCCCGGTTGTACTGATTTTAAATCGTCGCCCATACTATTTTCCAAGAGCGAGGCAATTGACAATTTCCTATCAGCATCCCTAACCTTACTTTTACCCTCACCATTTAGCTTTGGAGCCGCTGCACATCCTTTCTCCTCATTCTTAGCACCAGAAATTGTTGATTCCAAAGAGCTGTTCTCACATGGTTCCGTGGATTCCAAAGGAACCAAATGTACACTAAGTAGACCATCACCACCAGACCGAAGATCTACCCGCGGCAACGACAACAGAAAGCGGGAAAACTTTCTACGTCCATACAAATTCTTATCCAAACGGACATCACTTTTCATCAACTCAGCGCGAAGATTAGTAATGTTTATCCCTTCGGGATAAGAACTCAAAATACTCCAAACCTTCCTCACAACTGACTTAGGAATCGAGCCCAGGGAAGGCCCATAGACCTCCACATTGGGCCACGAGGTCGCCTCCGGAACTCTAACTGCGACCGGTTGCTCCGACGCCGGATCCTCCACCGCCACCGGCTCGTTGTAGCTTCCATACCAAGAGCCACAAGGCCCATCAGGAGGGTGGTTGAGGACCTTTCCAGCAAGATTTTCTCCGTTAAGTAACGAAGGCCACAGCCAGGCTATAGTAGCAGCACCGTGGAGAACACTGGGAGTTTTCTCCGGCGTAGCGAGCAAGATATTGTAATTACTCATTCTCAAGCGGTGTAACGTGCCGGCGAAGTCTTTATCGCCGGATATCAGAAATATGTGCGCCGGTGGAGGGTTCTGAGAAACCCAATACATTAAATCAACGAGAATATCGGTACTGTTTCTTCCCTCTGCAGCAGGGGATTAAAGTAAATGAAACGTGGGAAAGTAAAGAGAAAAGAAGAATAGTGAGGAATGAGGTCGAGGAGGAACCGTCGGAGACGTGGATGAAGCGAACGCCGGTGTAGGAGAGTGCTTCCTGGTGAGCCCGGGGGATTTGTAGAACGTCCCCGAAAGCGGTGATGTTGAGAGGGCCTCTGATTCCGTTTGCTCTCACTGCCTCCATTATTGCCGGTGCGACTTTGGAAGCGTCGAAACCCGACGGCAAGTGGCAGTGCTTGAAGTCCCACCATGCCCAAACCCTCACGTTTCGCGATTCTTCCTCCGAGCGCACAGGGGAAGGTGACGGCTGGCACGGTTCGAGCGTGCGAGCTGAAAGAGAGGACATGAAGAATACAGTTTTGGCGAGAGCGGGCCTCGCCGCCGGAATCACGAACAAGCGGGAAGCGGTGGCCATCGGTGTATCTCCGATTGCGGAGATCGCTGCTGCTCACGCTAAAACCCTTGCTCTACCCTAACCTTTGTAGGTTTTAAGAAACATAAAAAGTTTAATTTTACAAAACTAAATAACCAAATCTAGCAATTAAAAATTTACATTTATTACAAAATTACAGGGACTAAAAACAAAAAGTAGAAAACATTTTTCAGTTTTATTTATCTTGTTTGGTTTGATTCTTCTATTAATTCAATTTTCTCAATTCTATTAGGAAAATAACGTATATTTAAATATGCCTCATTAACACATGGATATAGATAACTAAGATAAATTATTAAAGTATTAGGAGATTATGAGATAATCTTGAAACTACAAGTGATTTGAAGACGATTATGATCATAGATATGGGCGAGGTGATAAGCTTGGCATGAATTGCTGAACTTTATACCGTGTTATAAATTAACCAAGTCTAATTTAGCCATAAAAATGAATTTTAAGGAGTATTTTCTATATTTTTAAACGGTGTGAGACATATTTATTACTCTTAATCAGTTATTTAATCTTCTTCATAAACATATAATTAATTAAAAATTCAAAAATAGTTGCAAATCTTAAAATTTGGTCATTAAATCGTTAATCGTGTTAACTTAAAAAGAATGCTCAACTTTTATTTACCTCTTCTCGTGACTTTTCATAATTTATTTAGTTATTTTAAATGAAACAGCGTTCTGAGTTATACACTATTGAGTAATTTTTCTAATTGAAAATTAAAATAACTGGGAAAGATAATTAATATTTAAGTTTTTTTTCGAAAAAAAAAAAATCCTGAACAACTATCTAGAGAGAGACTAATTTGTAATGAAATTTACTTATTTAAAGACTATATAAACATTATTGCACATTATTCAAATATTTAACTTTTTAATATTGACAACCATTAGTAAAAGAATTGATTCGTAGTGAACTTTTTAAGTTTAGAGATTGAATTATAAACGTGTAATTTTTAAGAACCAAATTAATGCAAAATATATTTTTCTTTGACCAAAAGAGGAAGGCTTAGTGGTCTTCTATTAAAACCTTTAATTTAATTGATGGACCTCTAGGCTTAGGCCTACATCCAATCGACGTGGACCCTGCTATTTGCACCCTTTCAAATTTAAAAAAAATCAAAATATTTTAACACAACGAAAACTAAATTTTGTTGTGTTGATTTTTCAAATAAAATAACACCCAAAATCTTGTTTAGTGTGTTGATTTATCTAAAATAATAAATTATCTTTGTGTTGATTTTTTTAAATAACTATTATTCAAAAGTTTGTGTATTTTAAATTCATTCCAATAGAAATTTGTTTATCTCGGAAGTAATTTACAAAAAGTAAAAAGTTTATGATATAGATAGTAATTGAAGGGTGTCAATAGCAACGCTCCATTTTTTATTGGGCATAGAATATGGCTTCGACTTGGACATGTCATTTTTTTGGCATGGTTTTTTCATTTTGCACCCATGGGGTGGTGAAACGATAAAATTATCCCTTGTAAAGTATATTCTTAATTGCTTTAATACATTTTAGATTGTATTATCTAAAATATATTTTGAAATATGAATTTTTTTTTTAATTATGCAATCCGAAATGCTTTAACACTGAATTCCATAATTCAAAATGTTTTTGTTTTTTTAATAAAAAATTTCAGTAATAGAACTTAATATAATCTAAGTAAACAAAAATCACAATTTTTTCTACATCATACTTACTAGAATCAAAATCAAACAAAAATTAAAAAATCATATGAAATAATAAAATTAATTTGTTTGTATTAATTAATTCAATCATTTCCAAGATTAACATATATGTAACTCTCATCTTTGAGTAACCATTTGTATTTTACTAACGTCAAATCAATATCATAACTTAGTTTATAAATAATAGTATGTCATGATGGGACAACTATTTTGCAATTTTTATCTCTTTTTACTTTACTTTCATATAGAAAAACTATTCAAAATATAATATTAATGAAAATTGTCATAGAATAAATGATATCAACATATTCAAAATATAATAACTATAAAATTATTTATTTTTTTATTTTTTGGATCTCTTCGTTTCTACGTGATCAATTGGTGCATACAATAATTTCATATATAGGTATGTAATTTTACATAACTTGCTTTTAATAAAACATGCAATGTCAAGTTGTTTAAAACGATTCAAATTATAACTTAATAAACAATTTAGAAGATAAAATCACATGATGAGATATCAGAAATTTCAATCTAGTCCACATAACATGAAATGCATTTAGAAAAATGTTATCAAAGTTATATTTCACTAATTCATGTGCACAAGGTAAGTTATAAGTATATCTGAATATACAAATACAATATTATGGTTCTTATATATTATCTTAAACACTCAAATTCTTTATTATGAATTGGTTTGTCCCATACACACATTTTCTTATATTAGTTAAAGTAAGTGTCAAATCACTTATATGTTTTATATACTTATCACTCCCTTCACAACCTAACAAAACATATGTCTCCCTTCTTAATTTTCCATTTAACATGAGAGACCTAAAAGTTGATAGTTACAAAACTATTCTAAAAGTCACCTTATGCACTAATTGAAATAAGTTATTTCACCTACCAAATAACAATTTAAGTATATGTCATATGACATATGTTTTATACAAATAAATACAATTACACTTATCTTATATATCATAAATGATGGAACACAATTTCTTCCGACACTTCATCTTCACATATTACAAACATGATAACTTATCTACTTCACCCAAAATTTTACTCTATAATTAAAATTTTATCTTTATATTCAACAACTACAGCTAAATTTATCAAATTTATTTATTACAAAATATATAAAATTTAAATAAGTATTAAATATTTTAAATTTTTTGAATTTTAGATTCTATAATCCAAAATAGATATTTTTTTTCTATATTATAGATCACTAGGAACTGTCATTGATTCACATGAAATGCTCAACTAAAAACACATAGAATCACCTCATAATTCCCAACCTCCTAATTTATTTTTACAAGGATAAATTTAGAATTTAAAAATATATTGGATTCATGTTTAAAATATCGGGTGCATAATCAAGGAGCCTCTTGGTATGTGTCCACATAAAACCTGAGTCTCCAGTAAACCGTCCATATTCAGGTACTAAACTCAGAATTTTATTGATCATAAAAACTTATTAGACAATAAAACGATTTTTCTTAAAATTATAATTATTTTTTACTGAAATATTATATTTTTCAAAGTCTCTTTTAATAATATTCTTATCCACAAAACTCAAACTTGAGTTCAAGCCAACGTCTTATTTGTTATTAGAATTTTTAAAAAATATAAAGCAAACTAATGAAAATACGTGATATTATCATAAGTTTAGTAATTAATATTTTAAATAACCATATCTTCACTTATATTTAAGATTTGTGGGTTGCGGGTGAAGCGGGGGAAAAAATGCACATGATGATAAAAGTTATTTCATCGCACAAATACTTAAGAATTGTGCAGCATCAGATTTCAAACACCAAATTAACCGAATGGAAAGGTAAAATCTAAAATGAATCAATAGTTTATCAAATATAGAATGAAAAGAAGTTTGGTTAAACTCTTCTAAACTTACAAAAGATTTTAAATTTGACCCAAGAATGAAATAATTCATCCTTTTTTTTTTTTAAAGATAGGAATTTAATAAGTGGAGGAAGCTAAGAGTGAGTCTCTCCAAGATGAAATATGGTGGAGTTACTTATTTACTTTTATATATCCCACAATACCAGATAAAATTTTAAAATTTTGATAATTTTCATCTAATAGTCCAATCCTTAAATTTTAAATAATTTATGCAATTATCTCTCAACTCTTAATAATTATGTTAAATATTCTTAAAAACAGCTCAATCTTTTAGGTTCATTTTTAATATGGGTATTTGAAATATTGTTTCAAGATAAGCAATATGTCTTTAGGATTTATTATTAGATTATACGACGTGATATTACTTATACAAAATTTGATTGTAAAAAAATATTGTTTAAAAAAATTATGCTCTGGAAAAAGATAAAAAATAGTATTTTATATATTGAGATTAAACAATTTTTCTGAAAAATTTAATATTAAAATGGTTATTTTATAAATATTGAAATTTATATAACGTTGTAATATCCATAAATTTAAAATAAAAAAAAAATCTATTTGACAGCAAAGGAAATATTAATCTGAAATAAAACCAAACTGCATGATTGAATTCAACTGTTGAATAATTTACTGACATCTCTTTTCTCTTGCTCTGCTTCAATTGGATGAGGCTGACATGTTATGATGTGATTAGTTGATGCTGCCAAAAATACACAATTCCACCTGACCCATGCCTCATCCTCCAATAACCAAATTCATGAACCAATTCTCATGTTTCATACTACTTTATTACTGACAACAACTGATAATTTTGTGAATAGTACCCTTTTCACAGTTAAGCTACGAAACAAAAACTGATGTGAAACACTTAAACGTTTTCTTCACTGACCACCTTAATCACCGTTTACGTAATACACTCTCAGATTATTTCTGCTTATGTTCCAATGTAATGATATTAACATTAATTTGACCAAAATAAAATAAATAGATTCTTATAGCATCTTCAACATGATATGTTTATCGAGGTGATCGAGTTGTTTAAAAAGAAATTAAAGTTCTCTTTGAAATAACTATTGTTTATAAATAAATAAAAACTAGGCAAAAGGGAAGGGGAAAAGAAACAGGAGGGGGAATCAAAGGGAGAGGGAGAAACAAAGGGCTTGCGGGAGAAGGAAGGGATAATTATAGTTAGTCAACAAAAATATCCATGGAGCAAATTTAACGAATTGCTACAAATAAATAGTGAATCAAAGGAAAGGTTGAATTCAGAAAGATATTATGTCATCTTTATATACAATTTTCACGGAAGATTTGAAATAGAAATTTTTGATGTGTTTGATGTATGAGATCCTCATGAAGACCATGAAATGTAATGGGACTATATTAGACAAAAATGAAAATTTTTAATGTATTAGCCTTTGTAAAAACCAATTGTTATGTAACTAATGGTTAAAAGATAATAGTTATTATAAAAACATGTTATAAAACTAGTTGTTATAAAAACAGTCTCCTAATTTTTTACTAACTTTAAAGAACTTTTAGATTTCTTCTAAATTTTAAATTAATTTTCTCTCTTTGAATCTTCTACCAACACTTTGAAGGTTCTATGTATAGGATTTTCATTTTATTTTAGGTTCAATTAAGTGTCATTTGTTTCATAATTTCAAATGACTTACCTAATTAATATTTATTTCATTTTTTATTTAGAAATTAGATATTGAGTTTGTAGCACATTTATGGTAGTGATATTCTAATTAAGATGAATAACTTTTTTCAACATGACGACTAAAACGTCTTTCATATCCCAAGTCTTATTCATTTTTTCCTTTTCCAAATTTGTCTAATTATTTTTCTTGGCATGTTTCTATTGTTCCACCAATCTATCATTTTCAATTTGGCCATATTTATTTGTTAAGTTTTACTCCTTTCCTTAATTATTTTTTTCAAAAGAATCTTTGATTCAAAAATTTCACTGATATCTAATTGCATAACAAGAAGTTCAAACTAAGATTGATACATGAGGTTAAATCTTTTTTTTTATATCATTAACTTTCAATGTGTGTTTAATCCTTATTATTATTATGATTGATTGTTCAAAGACTACTTTTATGAAAGTCTCATATATATAGAAACTTAATTTTGTCAAAGTTTCATGTGTGAAGATAGTTCTTTCTATAAAAATTGTAGAGACATTTGACAATCATCGATGATTACTTTATAGTGAGACTAGATGCAAATGTGAAGAGACCATTTATTAAATTTATTGTTAGGCTAGATGCACTGTGTTTTTGTTTGTATATTAGTTTATGGCTCACCTGCAAACAATATGGACAAATATATTTAAATTAGTGAAAGTATTGTAGTGATATTACATTAAGCAGGCCTAACAATAAAGACATCAACCAACTATTACAAATACAAATAACATGTAACTTTTCATATATATTAGTGTCAATTGATACATTAAGAATAGAAATTTTTCTCAGTTGCATGGGAAGGTTAATTTGTGGTGGTGATCATGTTAATAAGATAATCATTTTTTAAAGTAGTGACATCACTGTTATGAATTTACATGTTGGATGCTATGTGACAAATAGTGGCATTATTGTGTTAAATGCATTAAATGAATGTGTATAATGAAGTTATGTCAAGTGACACATGGTGTTGAAATACACAATGAATGAAACTTAATATGATATCACACACCATCTAGCATAAGCTATTCATCCAAATTTTGCTATACATTTGTGAAAAATTGTTTCAATGCTGTAAGAGAAAAGAAAAACTAATTTGTACAACCATAAGAATCATGTGTAAATGTTCCAAATCTTAATTCATTATATATAACTTGACATATTCATACAATGAATAACAGAATTTCTAATGATACCATACTGTATAATATGATTATCAAATATGGAAGATACTATATCAAATTTATGTTGATTATGATATAATAAAAAAAATGATATTTCTAACATATTTTTAGGTCATTATCTCAATTTTGATCTACACATTTTTTAAGAAGAGTAACAATTCAAAGCAAAAATGTTGATCACTAATTTCAAGTAGATTTGGTTGAGCATACTTGAAATTTCTCTTAGAAAAAAATAACAAAATTTAAATTTTAATCATACAATGTTCATCCTTACATAATTATTTAGATGTTATATAATTGAGAATATTTTTAAATTAAAAAAGATTATGTATTATCAACTATTCAATTAGTAATTTTTTCCAAAAATATTTAATTACTTTTTAAAAATTAATTAATTCATATTAATAAATAATCTAAATAAAAAATAAAAAAAATAAATTAATTACATTTTTTGTATTAGAATAAACTTGGGGTTTGAATTATTTAATGATAATGCAATTTGAACTAGAGAAGTAACTCCTTTATTGAAGTTGTAGTTATAATTTGGTAGGACCATTTCTCACCCAAACATGGTTACCCGTGTCCCTCTAGCTGCCCGGAGAATTTTATGCGCCATACAAGAAACTCCAAATATTACAAACTATAAGCAAACTCTAGATATTATTCCTTCTTTTTCTTTCTGATAAAAAAACCATAACGACATCGTATCTTGACTCGGATTGAGGCTACCAGAAGCAATGAATTTGGGCAAGTGACAGAGTAAACTAATTCCTACATTAAGGGTCCCTGGGGCCCTAACAATGAACTAGGGTTGTTCATGGAATGCCCAACATCCCATTTTCCTAAACCCAGGGCCCTGCGTGCCTAGAATTATGGGTTCACCTTCTCATCCGTTACTTCCTTGTCCGTTTCAATGCCGACAAACTTGAGCTTATCAACTTTAGCATCTCCACAACTCCTTTTTAGACCACTGATTCAAATTAACAATTGCTTTTAGTTAATTGGGTTTCTTACTGTAGGACGAGGAGGATGTCAATGTCGTCTAATATCGTTTTATACAAGAAAACTTTTTAAGACCCTTCCACTCAGAGTTTTCCAATCTAAACAATATTATAACTGTTCATCGTTATTGGAATGATTAATAAATAATTTGATACATAATTTATAAATATAAATGTATATTATAAGATTATTAAAAATAAAAAAATAATTTGATACATGTCTTAAGTTCTTAATTTTTAAGGTTATTGGAAAAATCTGTGGAGGAAATACATTTACATTCTCTCTCGAAGGAGAAAATCTTGGAAAGATCTCACAAAAATGAGAATTGAGCTAAATCATATAAACTAATGACACCACCTTCATCCCAACACCTTAAGACGTTAAGTTTGTGGGTCTTTTTTATTATATGTTGCTCAACTTTTTCATTCTTATTAAAAGTGACACTTAGACTCACACTTTACCTAAAAGTTACTCCTACATTTCTTTTAAGTTCCTCAAAGTTAAAAAATATACCATTTTAATTCCTAAACAATAAATTTGATAAAATAAAATTTATGGAGTTTAAAGTTCAAGATTTGTATTTTGATAGAGATTTTTATAACAATTTCTACAATAATTTTAAAAAATGTTTAGTAATAGAATATGTGGTTTGGATGAAAATTTGTGAAAGCATTATATTTTTGTAAATTTAGGAAAATAATTTGATTTAATTAAAATTTTTAAATTTCAACAAAAATTGAGAAATTTTGCATATTTTTTCTTCTTTCAAAGTTATGTTTTTTTTAGCTCAATCCTATTTAGGATATGATTAGTTAGTTTATTTTCGATAGAAATTCGTCGATTTGACTCCAATTAAGACGTTGTTAACGCAGCTAAGGTCTAAGACATCATTAGTTTAATATTCTTTTTTTTGTGTTATTTTTATCAAATGAGATTTCTTAAAGTCAATCATACTTATTTTTTATCATTATCATCATTTTTTGTTGAAATTGATTACTATTATTTATTTAAAATGTATTTTCGATTAAGGTCAAATACATATTTCTATTAACATCAGTGTCAATCAAAATTTAAGTTAGTAACATTTGATTAATATTAATAATTTTTTTAAATCAATGTTGATATGACTATTTTTAAATCAATGTCAATACGGTTTTACGTTGACACAAATGAGAATAATTTTTAATTAATATAAGTTAGATTTTTTAGTTGATGATGATACGAATTATTTAGTTGACATTTCTGAAATTAATTATTAAAATTGTTTCTCTGTTGAAGTTTGTCAAAAAATTTCACAACTAATATGGATAAGGCCATTTCAGCGGGATACCAACCATTATTTTTTTTAGTTAAAATATGCAGTGATTATTTTTTGCGAATATATGCAAGGTTAAAGTAATAACTTCATATTGTATATTTTTATATTTGATTATAGTGAAAATAATTGCTTAAAAATTAAAATTTAATAAATTTAATTTGTGCTATCTAAATAAGACCTTTAAAAAGTTAAATAATTAAAATAAAAGAAATTTAAATTTAAACGTATTCAAACTTTTAAAAAATTTAGAAATTTGCATCCACACATAAAGTTAGGGAGTAGAATCTAAATTTTTTATAATATAAAGTTTAGGATTTATAAATTAGAACTTAAAATTAATTTTAATTTCTCAAATTTAATTTTTATTTATTTTGAAAGATTTAAAATAAAAATTTAGTGGATAAAAGTATAATTATTCCAAATTTCAGCATATTAATTAAATTTTAAAGTTGACACTGTAGGATATAGACTAGTCAGGTATTGGAGATGGTTGCCTAATCATTTTCACTGCACCCAACACCCCAAGCATAGATAGCAATAACTTTTGGCTGTATTATGTTATCAGCATTTAGCAATTAAACTGTTAGAGTACTCTAAGATTTTTCATTTTATTTTTCAATTATTTTGTATGCACTAAAAGTGGACTTTTCTTTATCATAATACAAAAGTGGATAGAATAAGTACATGTTTGGAAAAAGTTTGATTAAAAATTGTACAAGAAATCAAGTTGTACAAAAAAAAAACGATTTTTCTACTCAAAATACACTAAACCAAATGTTCAGTGTTTTTGCCAAATTCATGGAAATATTATTACTAAACTAACACGTAGACAATTACGCACACCTTGATAGACGAAAATTCGTTGAATTACTATTATTTTTAATTATTTGAAGTCTACTGGTTAAGTGTTCAATTAGCTAACTTATTTATTTTACTGAATAAATAAGTTTAAGGCTGACTTTAAATTTAATTGTATAGGTAGTGTATTAATTGGTGAAACTTATCTAATGGTTATTAAATATATTTTTGTTCATAAGAAGATTATCACATAAATAAATACATGTTTTTGAGTATTAATACAACCTTAGGCACATCTTGAACTTATGATAACTAAGAACGATTTCATATTACTCATTTTTTCGCAATCAGTAGTATCTTCTGTGAGTGTTAATAAGTATACAATTAAAAAAATGTTAATTTTAAATAATACAAAATTATAAAATTGTTTCAATTACTTAATAATGATAATTTCTTTTAAAGAATTACAATTATATAAAATTCATATCTGAATTTTGTTCTCTTTCTTTCTCTTCCTATTTATTATACTCTGTGTGTGAAAATATATATGTTAAACACTAAACTAATAAACCTAACACATCTCAAGAAGAAATTAGCTATGATAATGGTAATATATATAAAAAGAACAGAAACACATGTAACAATGGCATAGTGGCCAAAATTCCTTTATGTCAGGTCACATGATGTGTTGGGGTTGATGAAAGGGAGATGGAAAAAGATTCCCAAATTTTATTGTGTGAGAGTTAAGATTTGGTTGGTGGCTAGATTGTTCTGTTATATATGGTAGATGCTTATTCTTAACTGCAAATCCTATGACTAAGGTGTGATGAGAGTGGAAATATGCATATATACCTAAAGTCATGATTCATGCATGATGTCATTGTACAGTCTAAGTGCAGTAAATCTTAATTATATAATCTAAAGTAAGTTAATCATTAACTAACTGGCCAGATTAAAATTGATAAACCCATGAAGAATACTCCAAAAGCAAATTGCACAGTCAAGCCATGGGATATGATTGCAAATCTAGGAATAGTTCGATTTGAAAAAAAAAATGTTTCTTATTCTTTTGAAGATCTATATATAAAATATGAAAGTAAAAATGACAACAACTTTTTTTTTTTTTATATAAATTTTTAATAATAAAATAAATTGAAAGTAATGCGACTTTTTCAATAAAAGTATAAATAGAACATAAAATTTATTTTATTAAAACATAAATTAATTTTTTTATATTATTGACAAATGAAAAATCATCAAGAATTAGTACAATCTTTAAAATAATTTCTATAAATTCTTTTAGAGCATTATATTTTATATGTAGAGTTTGATTTTGAAGAAGTGACTAGAAACTTATAAATTAGATTATAATAGTCACGATGATCTGATCCGATTATTTTTTACAGACTTGATAAATTATTTATTTTTATAACTACTGAAAAAGTTATTAAAATAATTTTTTTATAATTTTGTTCAGATGTCGTTGTGGCTAATGGTTTGAAAGTTTAGAGATTTTTGATTTATATTTAATTGATTTTTTCCTGTGAATGTAGCTAAATATTAAAGGAATGCATGTTATTCATACTTTTTTTTTCTAAGTTTGAAAAATAATATAAGTTAAGTTCTAAGTACTGAGTAATGATTTGATTAAAAGGGTGTGCTGAGACTTTAAAAAACTTGAAACATTTAAAAAGAGTGTTTTCACTGTTGCCAAAAAACTTCTTAAAATATGGACTATAAAAAGTAAATAAAGGAATTTGTACTTCTCATTTTAGTTTTCTTTATTTTATTGTTTTACTTTTTAACATAAAATATATATCTCTTCTGTTAGTTTTTCATAATTTTATTTTTTTGTTTTTTCATATTATTCTCTTGGAGTGATTTGGTGATTGTTTTTTTTTTCTTTTTATAGGTTCGGTCTAACCTATGGTCTTGTTTTCTTTTTAATAGATTTCATATTATAAAAATGTTTATTAAATATTTTTTTTAGATTGGATATTTATCATAGTCCATATTATATAATATAAAAAAGAGAAAAATAGTTAATTATTATAAAAATAAAGAATTTATTTTCTTAGTGTTGTCCTGACATTTATAACAAAAGTTGGAAACTGCTATAAAAATGGACTTGAACGTTGTCACTATAATTTAATATGTTTATGGGTATACAAAGAATTTTAGTAAGTATGTGAAATGAGATAGTTTGAAATTTTATATTTATAAAAGCTTTATGAAAAAGTTTACAATTTCATCCTTATATTATCGTTGTAATAATACTTTTATTAAATATTCATGCATGTTTTATTTTACTTGAAGTAATTATTTTCTATTATATGATTTCTAATAAAACATTCTATTCTTTTTAAAGTACAAATTCATGCATTATTTACTCTTTCATTTTCTTCAACACAAATGTCTTTTATTTATTTACTTTTGAGTATAGATAATATGTTTAAAGTACATTTTTGAAGAAATTTATGAATGAGCACTTATAAAAAAATAATATTAATTAAATTTTTATATAAACTAAAATTAATTTACACATTTAATTTATATAAAAAATATCTTGTTTAACTTTTTTTTAAGTTAAAATATGTAAGTTTATTTTAGCCAGTGAGAGAAGTTTCATTTTACCATTTTATTTTCTTATCTTATAAATATTTACATATATATTTTTATTTAAATAGGATATGCCCTTTTCCCTTTTTATAATATATTTTTTTTGTTAAAAAATAAGATTAACTTTGAGTCAATTAAAAATACTTCTAGGTATAATAATTTTTATAAATAATAATTTATCCAATTTATTATACTAAAGTGTATATTATTTTTTTCGTGGTTGACTATATAAAAAGACAAACAAATTTATACCGAAAATTAACCTTTATATAAGTTATCACAAATATAATATTACACCTTTAAAATAGGGTTATATCACATAATTATCTCAAACTCAACTCCTATTCACATGCAAGGTATCCTTGACTAGGAACTAGAGATTAATCTCAATATTCATTCAAGAAATTGACTTAATATCTCAACAAATGTAATTATATACGCACAAACCTATAAATCAAATCCTTCATTACGTGTATAGTCCTAAAAATCTATTCAAAGAAAAATGATTATCTACTAACCATACCATATATCCGACTCTAGAAATTATATTATACCTACTTTTACTATTCTTTTATGTCTTAACTAGTGGTATTTTTTTTTTTTTCATAGTTTGTAGTTTATTTTGTGGATAATTTTTTCTTTATCCTATTAGCTGATTATTCTATTCAAATATGAGCTAAACTTAACCAAATTATTAATGGATTAAAATACAATATATATATATATATATATATTTATTTATTTATTTAAATAAAATATATGTATTATTGTAAGATATAGAGTGTGAAATTACTTTCCACTACTTTCATATTACCATCATTCAACAAATTAAACACATTTTTTTTTCATTTTCGGTTTATTTAATATTTTACCATGACTTTTGTGTGTTAGCGGGGTATTAAGAGTAGTTACCCACAAATGTTCTTTTAATGTACATTTCTATGGTAGTGTTTTTCTTTGTTATGTACATTTACCATTATCAAAAGATTAGTAACCAAGATGTTGTAGTTTTAAAATATAATTAAATATACATATTATATATGGCTATAGATTAGATAAACATTTAAATAAATTGACAAAGGAAGTTATGTTTTCAAAAAGACCAAGTCAAACCTAAAAGAGGAACTTACAATAAATAATAAAGACCCAGAGAGATTGTGTGAGACTAGTGGCAACATGAGCACATTAATTATGAGTCATGGTTGGTGGAAAACAAAAGGGTCACGTGGAGTTCAGTCGATAACATGTGAAATGAAGAGGAGATGTAGGGGCATAGTTGCAGTGGTAAATTCATGAACCGAGCTAGAGATGCGTAACATGTTTTGTCATCACAGACAAGCTTTAGTATATGGCTATTAATGATTATTTTGGGTCATTAGGTGACTAAAATAGAAGTGGGGCATAACAAAATCCGCATACCACGGCTACTTATTGTTGTTGTTATTATTAGTTACAAAGAAAACCAATGGGTCCAAAGAAAGTACATGAGAGTAGAAGAGGACAAGAACTTGGGCACATGCTCACATGATCAATACCCCACTAAACAACCCTACACTTCAAAACCTCAACTCTACACAAATAAAATTGTAGAGCCATTGAAAATGTAATTTTATTTTGGTCTAATAAAAAAACTATTTTCTCCAAGAATCCAACTCAGACCTAACTTTATCCTTAAATGAGGACAGAAATCACTTAGATATTTAATAGAAATTGTAGATACTCTCAAATTATATAAAAGAAAATGGTGACCTCTTTCATATTATATATCCCTTATAATTGGACTTCATTGAAGTGATAGAATTTCTGCCATGATTTGAATTGTATACATGTTTTTTTTTTTATGACAACTTCGTATGAGCTTTTGTGTGTAATCATTGATTTCAATTATGAACTATAAAACATCGTTCTTATTACTAATTTGATTCTACATCATCAATAATCCAACGCTCAAACCGGATGATCATGCCCTTTTTTATGCACATGCTGTTTCAATTATGATGATTACTATTTCTTCTTAAATGTCAATAATATGATAAGGACAACCCTAGTTTAAGTTCTAGTCTGGCAATTGCACATAATCCCATTGATCATTGTAATTTGTAATTATGCAATCACTATACACCTATTTTTTGTTTTTCTCTTCTTTCAAAACTCTCATTTTATGTCTTGTTTTGTGAATCATTTCTTTCAGCTTAGGTGTCATTTTATTTTTCTATTAGACAATGTAGATTAGGAAATTTACCATCAAACATTGGCATAACAGTGAAAATTGGGGATCTGTCTTTGAAAATGGTATGCTATGTGTAGTTGTCATTTATCAATGGTACTATTTCATTCCAAGTTTACAACTTGGATACATTCAAAACACATTTCTTGGTTGGGGTGTCTCATTTTTAATAGGGCCCTATCTTATACCACTTGAAGTAAGTGAAAACTGGCAAATATACATTGTATTATTATTACCAAGGGCATTTTGGTTCCAGAAAAGTCTATAAAAGGGGAGGTGCATGTAGGGCTGTCTCCATGCACAATATTCTCTCTCTTGCCTCCTAATTTTCTATTCCAATTTGCTTTAGCCTCACTGAAGAAAAAAGTATGGTGTCTAAAGTGGAAGAAGCAATGAAGAAGAACAAGCAAGTGCAAGCACAAGGGCAGAATCAGCAACAGCTGCTGCAAATTCAGTGCAACAAAGGAAAAGCTAGCAAGTTCAAGAGGAGCAGCTCCAATCTGGAAGAGGATGGTGCTTCTTCTGCCATTCTCTTTCTTGCTTGCATAGCTTGTGCCCCTTCCTACGCCTAAATGTCACTTTCAATTTATTCCTTCTTCTCTTTCTCTATCTTATCAAATAGAAATTTATAGATAAGTTCAGTTCTTCCTTATTCTTTCCACTCTACCTTCCTATCTCTTTGTATCATGTTTATAACCTGCAAGGCTTTTTCAGTTAATTAGTAGATTTATGAAACAATTAATATATAGCTTTTATGTCTTCATTCTTTTCTGTAAGTGTACCATGGTTCAATATATTAGTAAGTTTCTGAAGTACCAGTCAAGATGTCCTCTTTCAAGTATAATTTTTTTGTTCCACTTCACATAGTTTGAGATGTTTTAAGGAATTGAACATGAATTTAGTCTCAGAAAATAAGATAAAGTTTATCTTTAATCTCTTGAAAATAAATTATCTCTCTTTTGTCCTCTAAGTGCTTATAAAGATGTGTCTGTTTTTGTTTAATTTATGAAAATAAGAATTATATACATAGTACATTTCATAAAAGACTAAACAACGAAGATTTATTTTTTAATGATTAAAAGTAAATACTATCCTGTTTATAGGATTTAAAAAATATTCAAACTTATTTTAAATATTTTTAATTTCAATTTCAAACAACAAAGAAATGGTTGGAGTTTGTGTCAGTAGCACACGGTATCGCATCTTGTATTGCAGATTAAAAAAAAAAGAAAAAAAAAATAGTCATATGGTAAGTTTAGTAGCATTTATTGGATGGGATATATCATGCATGTGTGGGACAACACCTTTTTACTAAATGAAAAGGAATTATTGAGTGGATTTGTTTGAGTAGTATCAAGGTATATTAAAAAGCAATGTATATTTAAATGGAAACATCCTGTACCTTATGATTGCGAATTTAACTTTTAAAAATTAAGATATTTTAATAATTTATAAATGAAACAAACTTTTAATTTGGTTTTTTGTAAAGTTGAATTAAGTTTATTTTTTTTAAGATTATATTAAAATTTATCCTTATAAGATTATTACTTTATCAAACCATTCCTTATTCATCATTATTATTAGCAGTATTGGACTTTAAAAGTGGTGTCTTTAGTATTAATGTGTGTTTTGAAAGTTTTGTTAGATAGATTTTCCTTTATTATCAATATCTTTAAAGGAGTTATTTTTAAAAAGGTACCTCTGTCTGTTGTGTAAGAGAGGGTGAATGAGACACTTCAACATCTTTTTATCAATTGCGTAATGAGAAAGGAAGTGTGGGATGCTTGTAAGAGATGTGTTGGGATACTCTTTGTTAGACATGAGTCCATTTTGCTTATTATCATCATTTTCAACTATGATGTTAACCACAAAAGGTAATCAATTATGAAAAATATTATGGGTGGCTATTATGACTGAGACACGGATTTATAAAAATAAAATGATTCTTTTTAGAAACGGGGTTGTGGATAGTATGAAGATCTTTAGCCTAGCTCAGATTAGTGATTGACACAGGTTAAAACATAGAATAAAGAGAGTTCATTTGACTTATTCTGATTGAATCTTATGTCCGTTACATTGTTAGAAATATTTATTTTAAGAGTTCTGACCTAGATTGAGTTGTGGCTGCAAGTAAACAGGCACAACTATTATAAATGGACATTCAAGGATTAATTATGAAAGGATTTCATATGATATGAAAAATATTATGAGTCATTGTGTTTTATAATTTTAAGTTAGTTTTTACATGCTCTCTAATGCATTTGTAGATGTGAGGAATTTTTTCTTCTTGTAATAAGATTGATACACATGTAAAGTATTCATATTTATATTATTTTTTTCTATTAAAAAATATAATTTCATATTACAAGTTACCTTTCAATATATAATTTTAAATAAGTTAGATAATCTCGACATGAGTAAAAGATTTCACCTCACAAAATTCACTTCAAATATAATTCCTATGATGCAGTTGTATAAGTTTATTTAAAAATGCGTAATAAATTTAATTATTTGTAATTTATACAATATATCTTAGACAAAAATAAGGAAAATATTATTTTTCTATTGTTAAACTAAAATAAACAAAAAAATTAAGACATTACATTTTAGGTTAATCTATTGTAGTTATTTGTTTTGAATGTAAATTTACTTTAGCTTTGGTTCTCTATACATGTTCTTTGATTCATACCTCCGACAGGGGTGATTATTAGTCTGCTATAAAAAAAAATAATTAACCAATTTTAAAGTGAGTGACAAATTAAAAAAAGTTATAAAAAGTGTTCTATAGATATAAGAAATAGATTTTTTTTTTATGTTTTTTTTAGGCCACATGACCAGAATAATGTTGACGCCCTCAACACTTTCCGTTAGTCCTTTCTAAAGTAATATCCACCAAACTATCATATTGTGATTTTTGTTTCGTAGGTTCTTCATCTTCACTTGTCCGAAAGGACCCAAAATGAAGTAGCCTGAACTTTTTTTTTAGTACAATGCCAATCTACCAATGTTTATCTATAGTAAAACAAACTCTCTTGTAGTTTGTCCTTTGCATTTTCACTCTCAATTTCACTTTTGCATGAAAAAATTCTAACACGAACCAGACCTCGTGCAATCCTCTGTCTCGCTTTATAATATGCAACCTCAATTGTTCTTTCGCCCTTGTAGCACAAATCACCAAATTGTTTGCTTTTTTGATGGTCACTTTGTTAATTATGCACTTTCACTCTATGGTTTGCTCTCTCTTGCGGAAACCTAGGAAAAACCTAAATTTGTTTTCTCACGCTGTCTTGGTTTGTCTTCCCTTAGCTAATATCTCTGTCTCCTTTTTTCGTGTTCGTCCCTTCCCCTTTCACTACAGTGATTTTTTGTGGTGTGGTAGTGACAAGTTTATAACTTTTTAACATGATTCGTTTGATACCCGATTTAAAACCAAGAAAGATGCATTTCTAGCTTTAGCATAAGGTGTGGTTCGATTGTTTTGAATGGTAGTACTGAAAGGATGCAACCAAACATTTTAGAAGATGTAACATTAAGTATATGTCAATGATTTTTCCTAACCATTGATTATTTCTACTTTCTTATAAAATTCTTTATATTCAAAAACTCTTTCATTGTATCAGTTCTAATTATTTTAATATTTTCGTTAATCTTATGTTAAATGTATGTAATAAAATTATGAAGAAGTTTAATTTCTTTTTTGGTTTTTATTAAATAAATCTAAGTAAGTTTTGTATAATCATCAACAATAATAAAAAGTAATGAGAATCATGTTCAGAAGGAACATTTAACGGTCATCATATCAATGTGAATAACATCAAACACTCTAGTAGATATATTAACACTTTTTAGGAAAAAAAAATCTATATTGTTTAGCATAATAACAAAAGTCACACATGATATTATCATTGTAATATATGTCAAGTGCATTTTTATAAATATGTTCAAGAAGTTTATTTGATGGATGTCCAACCCTATAGAACTAATTATTTTTGTATGTTGTTTGTTATCTATTGTTTTTATTCGGAATTAATATAATATTATATCTTTTGCTGTTCTTTGTGCTAGGTTCATCACTAGAAGGACAACAAACTGATATTAAAGCTTATTATTAGTCTTAATTGATAATTTTATTTTGATCACTGACTTGTAGGAGTATTATGTAGAGCGTGGTAATAGATTCTAAGTACGTGGAGGTGTTGTGTAAATAGATTCACAATGAATAAAAACTGATAAGATAAACTATGTATAATATATATTTAATTTACTTTCTTTCATTTGAAAAATATAAACTAGCTTGTCATGCTAAGTGAAAGTTGAAATTAAATTCAATTATCTCTAGAAATAAAATGAGTACGTAAATGAAAGGAATAAATATCTTTAACAAGAATTTCTTTAAATTATTTTTTGTAAATTAATTATTTAATTATTATATTAATTTTAGATATTATTTATTTTAATTATGATACCGACTTATTTCTTTACCAGAAATAATTCTTCACAAAAGAGGGTAGCAAAGTATAAGGGTACCTATCCTTAATTATATGACACTAAATATTAAGTTATAATATGAAATATAGTGTTATTATAAGATTGGTTAACCATGCAATTACTCGATTTCTGCAGGTCTTCGGTCAAGTTAGTGAATCATCCGAATAAGATAAATAAATCTTACGTCAGCATCACATTACCTTTCTTTGTATGTTGGTATAGGTTTGTTTGGACCTGTCTTATAGGCTCGGGGCCACGTATTAAGGTGTCTTAATACGCCTTCTTCCTGCACCTCCATAATATCACCCTGCACCTCCATAGTAAAATTGAAAAAACAAAAATAGTCCAATGTTAAAAATTTAAACCCCCAGGTTGCCCTTCATCCCCACCCCTACACTGTTCATCCATTTCCATGTTTTGCACATTCTCATTTCTACACCTTCCGTTTATCCTACGCTTTGCAAGCACATTACTCTCTATGTTTAATCACATGACTCCTCTCTAGAACACATTACTTCCTATGTTTCCAAGCACACCACAAGAGTATTTCATTACTCCATCTTTTGCTGATCTCATACTCCATGTGCCATCTACGTCCTTGCATGTACCATAAATATGAAACCTATCCATAAGCACTCACAAGATAATTTTGGTGGAGCTTTTTTTCAAGTCAAATTCAGTAAATCTTCTTGTTGTTGGCTTCCTCTCTGCTGTCAATACAACGTCTTGCATGCAAAATTTATTATGTAGTTCCCTCCAAATCCACTTCTTAATTGCTTCTCTAGCCTCACATTTGATAGTTCTTGCACCTTCTCTACATAATGTCTTCTCTCATATTCAAACAAGCTCGTACACTACTTTAGATCATGTACCTAATTTCGATTATTTCATGATGTCAAAGAAACCATCTTAGTTTGATGAAACAAATTTCACTTGCTTGAAGACCATCTTTTCAAAAATCTTATATGTTTAATTTCTAATCCACTTTGGCTGTTCAGACGACACATCATATTCAAACTCACCCAATATATATTTTTCTATGCTCGTTGTCCCAAAAAAACTCACTTTAGATGCTTACAATCTTCCTGACAACTTTTGACACCTTAAAAAAAGACAAAAACAACAAAGGTTGAGAAACTATAAGACATATTCTCTTTGTCTAAAGACAATACTTCTTTGTGTTTCCAAGCTGATAATTTTTTGGAATTTATAGCAATGACTATTTTCCATATATTTTTTCCTTATTGGATTTTGTCACTACTGATATTCCTATGTGAATAAAAGACATGATGAGCAACTTCTTGTTAACTTATATTCGTACCTTTCAATCAGTTTCTTATCCATTCCATTAGTCCCAAAATTGTTTATAAAGAATTTAACTTAGTTCAAATACAAGTTCAAAGTATTTAATAATTCTGTTAGAAGAATATAATATTGATCATGGTACTCTTTGTTATTATAATAAAAATGATCCACTTGCAAGAATAACTTTTTAAATCTTGAAATCATTTGTTGAGCTTTCATTCATCAAAATTAAATTTTTTCTTATTTTGAAGAAGATTTTGTTGGAGAATCAAATTTGTGAGTTTCATTTCTTACACGTTATTATTTTTTTTTACTAGATCCACAAATTTCATACATTTTCTCATGTTTTACTTTTAAAGATCAAATATTTATTTTCCTCCTAACTTCCATCTCACCAATACACTATTTTGTAAATTCCTTAAAGGCCAGGCCAATGATTTGTGACCACATCTTCTTCATCCTCTTTACTAAGATTTTATACAACATATCATTAGTAAAATAGACTTGAAGTCTTCTAACTTTTGTCGGTAATCAATCTTTGAAATTAGAAAAATGAGTAAAGAGTTGGTACCATAGAAAATTCTACAGCAAGTAGAGATAAAAGTTTTTCAATAATTTATAAATGGATGTAAACCTCAACTTACAAGCCAATTTTATAAGATTTAGTTAGGCTTAAAGTTGACTTCTTAAGATGATATAGAACTTGTCTTGATAAGGTTGTTGGACCTATCGAGTCATTCGTTATTGGATCACCCTTAATATATAGTTACACGTATGAGTTAGAGAGTTTTAGTATAAGAAGAGTGTGTTGGAGATCTTATATAGACTAAAAAAACTTTCAATAATTTATAAGTAAATGCAAACTTTACTGTTACTACACTCCTATATTATTTCTTTATAAACAAACTTGTTTGTCAACATATCACTTTCCTTCTAGAAATTTGCTTAAAATTACTCCATCCAATTTATGTTGATCCTGTTGACTAAATATTTTCTCAAAGAATTTCCTCACTTTCTCCTTGACGTGATCTGATTCTTCCACTCCCACATCCCACTACATGACACGAGTTACTTCTAACATTCAAACTGAACTTTAAAACGATGGGTTGAAATATCTTGGGTAATGTTTATTGAGAGGTTTATACTCTAATTTTATGTGCATAATTTTATGAAGGTGTGAAATTCTAATTAAGCAAAAACTGAAACTTACACCCAAAAGATTCAAACGTCTATGGAGTTGTATTAAATGTCTTAAAGGTTTTTAATAAAAAAATGTTTGGCTTTTCCGGAAAAACATATTATCTGAAAAAGAAACAAATTAAATAATATGAATAATATTAACAAACAAAAAAATATTAAAAAAAATCACAAAAAATTGCAGGTAATTTTCTTATAGATTTTAAATTTGCAAAATAATTACTCGAGAATTCAAAATCCATAAAAAATTACTAGCAAAATTTCTTATAAGTTTAACATATACAGAAATTACTTTCGAAATTTAAATTCACAAGAAGATTTCTCACAATTTTTTGCAAGGAAAAATTTGCTGAAAAAGAAAACTCCACAAGAAATTTCACACTCATTTACAAATGTGAAAAACTAATTATCCTTGATAGCATTACGTAAGAATCAAATCCTGAGGATTAAATGTAATTAGGGAAAACCTAGTATCAATACTAGAAAGAAAACAAAAGAGGGTAAAGATATTGATGTCTTTTATCATGCAGAAAATAAAAAAGATTGGTGTTTAATTAATAAATGTTAATTTGTTTATTTTTAATTTAACAAGAAATATATTGTACTTTTAACTCATGAAAATTAAAAGTAAATAGATATATCTCTAATTTTTCTTTAAAATAACTGTTTTTGTATGACATATGCTAAGTTACCATGCTAAGAAATGCTGATTGCGAACAAAGGATAGAGATACGATGCAACTGAAACAAGAAAACCAGACTCCTTATGATGTAGTCAAATATATATATATATATATATATATATATATATATATATATATATTCCCTTAGCTTTCATATCTAATACTAGTTATGAAGAGTAACATATTTATTTTCAATGTTAAATTCTATGTATATCGATTGATTTAGTCTTCTTATAGTTGGTAGTTTATCAACATGTTTTTGTATCTATGACTGCAAATATAAACAGCCGGCAAAAATTAATCCATATATTATTGTTTTCAGTATTTTTCCCTTTATTAAAATAAAAATTATTTTTGGCCTTTTTATTAATATCGGTTTGAATAGATGTTTATAGAGAAAAATGAAATTTTCTATAATTAATTGAGTTAAAGTATGTCGGGTGAAAAACTAAACACCAAAGAGTTGCTATTGTTTTTCTTTTTTCATATTTCCTTAGATAATTTCATTCATAAATAGCAAAAGAAAATTTATTTTGTTTTCATCAAGAAGGGTTTCTATTTTTTTTATTACTTTTTGACACCTAAACACTTGACATCCTTAATTTATGTCTATCTCGTTATTTATTGGATAATGTACCTTCTACATATATAATTTTTCTCTTTTGTTTACAGATGTCCAAGAAAAATTTCTGTCTATTTTATATGTATCCTTCTTTATAAATTAAGGCGTTGCTTACATCATTGCTTACAAACAAGATTCACAATACTATATATATATATATATATATATATATATATATATATATATATATATATATATATATATAATAAAATAGAT
>Ga0099824_1000064_pt1 | contig 72390 bp, 49 predicted proteins | sample SiratrowhiteBW_FD_76837 | JGI IMG/M metagenome (GOLD analysis project Ga0099824, IMG submission 76837) | Root nodule microbial communities of legume samples collected from California, USA - Siratro white BW | ecosystem: Host-associated > Plants > Roots > Nodule | place: USA: California... | reverse complement strand
TTTTTTTTTTTTTTTATATAATATTTTTTATTTATTTTTTTTTTTTTTTTTTTTTTGGTGGTTATTGAGTGGTTTTTTTTTTTTTTTTTTTGGTTTTGGAATGTCGTAGGTAATGTTTATGTCGTGTTTGAATGCGGTGCAGGGGGACAGTATGGAGGACCTACAGAGGATGTTCGTGGAGATGGTGGGGGGTGATGGGATCGGCATTGACTTGAACCAAGATCAGATGGCTGGGAAGCGAGGACGTGTCAACGGATCAAGAGGCAATGCGGCCAAGCGCAGCAACTCTCGCTCTTAGTGCGCCGCACTCAATCCCTTTCTTGTAGCTTCACACTTTTCTTACTGAATACTAGACATTCAAATGAAAATCCTCTTTGAAACTTTTAACACCTGAATCTGTGATGCCATTTAGTTTTTACTTACACTTGGTTATTCATTTTATTGCGTTTTACCAATGTCACCACTGGAACATACCATAACCATAACACGTGTACATCATGCAACAAAAAATAATTAAAAATACAATTGTCTCGGTCTGACATAATTTGGAATTAGAATAATGTAAAAAAATAATATTAATACTGTATTTTTTTTTATGCCGAGGAGTATTGCATTTTTAAAGATAATATTGAAAAAGTTAGACTTGGGGCACGTTGTTCACGATTTATTAAAATCACTTAGTTGTATTAAAATGATTTAGTTGGGTGGAGGAGGCTTCTAGTTCTTGTCCCTATCCTCTGGGTGCTTATATTTCTTGACATGTATATACACGAATTGAAAAAATTAGTATCCATCAAAGAAAATATTATAATATTTAATTAGTTCTAAACTTATGTTTAATTAGTTTCAAACTCATGCTTAATTTAATTATTTTTAAACCTACGAGGACTAACTTACCTATTCGATTCAATAGCTCGCGTCTCTACTGTATAACTGAGCTAGAACTCTTTAACTGAGTTAATTTGTATGCACCCATGTATTAGGCGTTTAAACATTCTTTAATTAATTTCTTTTAATTGGTGGACATTACGTTTCACATTTACTTATGAATCCTAATATAAAAATAGCTTTTTACTAGTTTTAGAAAGCTTTAGTCTAAATGTTTTAGTTAATTGATTTGAGTGATGTATCTGAGTGTGGGTACTTAGAAGATATTAACATGTTATAAAATATCAAATAAGATGTTTATTAAGTTTTCAAAATATAGGGCATTTATAACCAGGCGCGAAGCTTGAAATCCTTATTTAATATTGATTTATTTTAGATATGAAAAAGCTGTAATATTTGGCTATATTGATATTAAGTTCGATTCGTACATTGAATGCTAATAGTTTATAAATACTAACACGTGTATGAAGTCCTTTGATATTACTTTTACTGTATCCAAAACTATTATTCCAATCCCAATTTATCCATCAAATGTGTCGTTACCAACCTTTTTTTTTTTTTTCTAGCATAAATTTTTTCATTATGCTCATTTTCTAAAGAGTTTATACAATTTCTGCATGTTTGCCAAAACCTACCATAACAAAAATATTTTTGGGAAGAAATTTGACATTCTTATAAAGTGACAAGTATCTCATGGACAATGTGGATAAGGATACTTCGTTTTTTATAAAATTTAAAATATTTTATGGTAAAGTATATTGTTTTGATAAAAAAATGTTAGAATTTAAAAGTTGCAATAATTTACAAGAATTTCAAATTTTATATAAATTTTTCTTTCATGTTGTTTTCCTAATTTTTCCTAACTTAATTTGATAAACTTAATTTCGATTAAGATGCCATCAATTTGATTGAGATTAGATAGTGGCTATTTTCTTGTCAACATTATTAAAGTTATTTTATTATTTATATAAAGTGAATATCATTTTTAATTAATACTAAGTTTTTTCTCAGTTAATATAATCATTTATTTTACATTGTTGTTGTTTTTAATTTATATCAAGTGAGATTATTTTCAGCTTATATTAGTTAAAGTTTTTTTTTTAATTAGTATGAATTGGAGTTTAAGTTATTTGTTGATCAGAAAGTTGATTAAAATTTTAGTTACCCATAGAATATTACTTTTCAGTTGATATTGATTAGATTTTTAATATTAGTTAGTATTTCCTCGTTTAATGTCGAGAAGTCTATTTTTATGTGAACGTAAATATTAATTTAGTTTCATTAGTTTCTTAAGTTTTCTTTAATATTAAGTAAAAAAAAAACTTCTGATCAATATTAATTAGGAAAATTTTGTTGCTGACATTGATAAAAAAAAATCAACAAAAAATTTTCAATCCACTACATTTTAAAAATAACCCCAATAATATCATCCTAAATAATTATGATCAATATAAATTGAAAATAGTTTTGATTGATGTTGATCGAAAAGAATTTTGTATAGTGTTAGTCGAAAAAATATTAACAAACTTTGACAATAAAAATAAATAAATAAAAATTAACTTTAAAAATCATAGCATTGATATTTTTTATTTATTAATAATTATTTAGTATTTGATTGTTTTACAAATTTTGAAACTTCCTATCCAAATATAAGATTAATTATGGTGCTGTTCTTTTGTTATTAATTTAAGTCCTTTTTATGATTAATTTTTGCTAGGTTGATGAAAGTGGAAGTTGCAACAAATTTTGGAAGAAGATAACAATAAGGTGAAGAAGGAAGGTATAACGAAGTATAACAATACTAATGAAAAATCTTGATGAAGTGGAGCTAACAAAATTTTTCGATCTTTAACCAATGTCTCGATATTAATAAAGTTTATAATGTTATGAGAGAGGTTGAGCTGAAAAGAAAACATAAAAAAACTAAAAGAAATATTGTCTCAAATTCTTATTTACCATCAAATTTTTGAATACTGTATTTTTTCACTGTCATAAGTATCATGTTTAACGAATAATAATAGTTAGTAAACATATCAAACAAATTAAAATGCTACAAAGAATGAGACTAATAGACTGTTTAAGATAATAATCGTACATTTATTGTTAATCTAGAGTTAACAAACTTTATACCAAAAAGAAAACTAACTTGAGAAGGAACATCAAAATTGACCAAAAGAGAAAGAAGTTGGTTATTCAAATTTGTTATTATGACATGGATATTATTTTGAACTTCTTTTAACAACAAGCGTTTTGGTTTATTTACGAGAGTAAAGTAATTCAATTGTCATTTCTTGTTAGAACTACATCATTATCATAAACCAACAAAGGTGTGAAACTATTCAAGATAACTTTAATAAATAAAAAAAGTACGTGATACCAGGTAGTTTGTACATAATTCAAAGTCTTTAAAGTAATGCAGATAATGAAACACTGCCTGCTAATTTCTTAAACCATATTGAATTAAAAACATGTATTGAATTAAAAATATGTTCAAATATCTATTGCTCAAAGGATAAGTTTTCTTTCTTTAGCAATATGAAAAATGTCACGAATCAAATATTTATTTAAAAATTAAAGGATTTTTTTTTTTCAACACAAGACGTCTTTTAAAGAAAATGTGTCAAAATCTAAAATGCCAAAGATTATCACCTACTAATTTGTTATAACAAGAAAATTTTTCAGAATTAGAATTGAAAATCAAGGATATATTGGAATAAGTTCTTTTAAGGTATTACATACAAGTTCTTTAAGGTAGTAAACCAATTAGTTGATAGATTATTGGATCACCTAACAAACTAACAACTCCAACGCACTTATATGTAGATTCATTTTCAGAAGGGTATTTTTTGTATTTTCAGAAATATGGGGTGCAGTAAGAATTTGCCATAATACTGCTTACTTTTTGGGCCAATCGTTGAATTGAACAGTCCAAGTATTGAGGCCCAATGCAGAGTCAGCATTCAGGAGTATTGTTGTTAGAATGCGAACAGACTGTTGGTAGCCGTACGAAACAAACCTTTCCTCCAAAACTAAAGTAACTTTTTCCCTCATCTTTAAATTCAAAAACCAGTGGCATTTCCGCAAATACACGCCGATCCAGGTCCTATTCCATTACCTTCAATAAACCCTTTCGTTGCGCTTCTCTTTTCAAACTCCCAAACCATAAAACCCCAAATCCATTTCATCGTTTTCCTCCTCCATTCTCTCACTTTGCTGTCTCCAACCCTGCGGTTCGCTTACCCAATCAATCTAATTCCCAATCCGAATCCTTCCATTGTAATACGATGTCGTATAGGCCATCCGCGAACTCGAGGACCGAGGTTCGTCGGAACCGTTACAAAGTCGCCGTGGACGCCGAGGAAGGTCGGCGGCGGCGAGAGGATACGATGGTGGAGATTCGGAAGAACCGTAGGGAGGAGAGCTTGCAGAAGAAGAGACGCGAGGGTCTCCAGTCTCAGCAGATTCCTGCGTCAGCTCAGTCTACTGCAATGGAGAAGAAGGTCAATCTTATCATCTTTAGAATAAAGTTCACCTTCTGTTTGTTTCATTATATATTCATTTTTTAAAATACTTTGTGTAAATTCAAATTATTATAAAAATATTCATCTGACTCCTCCAAGTTAGACAAGTGATTTAGGGTAGGGGTTTAATTGAGCTGGCAGGGTTGTGGTTTTTGAGTTTATATTGCATGTTTATTTGAGGTGTTTCGGTGTTTATTTGTTTGTTTGTTGTAAGGGTTATAGTATGATGTAAAGCAATTCATGGTATTCGTTGATTACGAAATGTGTGATAGTCTATACCCTCTTTCTCTCGTTCTGTCGTGGTGTACTTGTTAGGGCAGTTAAAGATGATCACAAAGCTTGTGAAGATTTCTGTTACAAGACAGCTTTGCTTCCAGTTTGTGTTTGATGAATTCATCAACGCTTTCGAATCATTGATTTTGCCACCATTTACTTGATTTTGAAAATGCCTTTGTTTGATGAACGCCAGTGCTCCGTGTCCAAGTTGGTGTTCTCGCAATGGAATATGTATTTTCAATGCCATTAAAAAAAACACGTAATGTATTATGATCTGACTTGCGTTGCTTCTTCACAATCTTGATCAAGTCACAAGTGCATTTAACTTCGCTGTATAATTTGGAGGTCATCCCACAGCTCCTTTGCATTATCAATACATTGTGGTGTTAGGGTTCGTTTTGATCAAAGAAATCATCTTGGTGTTGTATCATCCCCGTGCATTTCTACCAGGCAATGTCTTCATTTGCCATTGTGATGGCTCCCAAACTTTGGCTTATTCTCTGATTGCAATTCTCTTTTCATTGAACTGTCCGTCCCATGAATGATAGTTACTAATATTCATCAGTGGAGGAATGAGGATCATCCCTGGGTTTTCTCCAGGATACAGTGATTTAGATCTGCCATAGTGGAAAGGATGAACAGAAGATAACTGAGATGTAGGTTAAGAAAGAGGTCAAAGATTGCAATGCCAAAGCAGATCAGGGTGTACATGTTGTGATACTTTCACATAAGATGCATGAATTTGAGTAAATGATCTTTGTTGGCGAAATTTGATTGGAATAACATGCTTATACTTTATTTACAGGAGGATAAGCAAAACTGACTTGTAGCAAAAATCTTAGCAGAAGCTTTAAATAGTGACCAACCATAATTATTTTAGTGGTACTTGTGTTGGATTTGCATGAACCAGAAACACGTTAGCTTACGCAGATTTTGATTTTCTATCTTGCTGCAGTTGGAACACCTACCAGCCATGGTTGCAGGTGTTTGGACTAATGACAATAACATGCAGTTTGAGGCCACAACTCAGTTTCGGAAGATGCTTTCAATTGGTTAGATATTGGTCTATCCCATTTGTTCTTGTTTTTAGTTCTGAATGTGAAATGGATTTTGACAAATATTTTTTTGTCCTGTCAGAACGTAGTCCACCCATTGAGGAGGTTATTCAAGCTGGTGTAGTTCCACGCTTTGTTGAGTTTTTGATGAGGGAAGATTTTCCAATGCTGCAGGTTTGTTATTTTATTTTACTTTGTGTAGTTAACATTTTTCTCTGCTTATATGTTCCCTTGACTTTATTTAATGTTGTAGTTTGAGGCTGCTTGGGCTTTGACGAATATAGCTTCTGGAACATCTGAAAACACTAAAGTGGTAATTGATCATGGTGCTGTCCCAATTTTTGTAAAGCTCCTTGGTTCTCCCAGTGATGATGTCCGTGAACAGGTATATTTCATCTACCTTTTCATATATATATTTTTTTATCAATAATTAATAATATAAAAATTATATGTATTCTTAAAATGAGATCAAATTACTTTTATGCTGTTTAATCAGAAAGTGTATTTTTTGATTTTAGTTTTGGATGATGTGCTATTGCTGGTATATGGGTATCATGTTTGTCCAAGTGCTGTTACTTTTAGCTATGATATGCATAAAAAGATAACAGTACCAGGCAGTTATATTTTCTTTAACGTTGAACATTTTTCTGTGTTTTGGGGATAATCAGGCTGTTTGGGCATTAGGAAATGTTGCTGGAGATTCTCCCAGATGCCGAGATCTTGTTCTCAGTCATGGAGCTTTGCTTCCTCTATTGGCACAATTGAATGAGCAGGCCAAACTTTCCATGCTAAGAAATGCTACCTGGACACTCTCAAATTTCTGCAGGGGAAAACCACAGCCTCCTTTTGATCAGGTATGAAGTTATACTTTCCATGACCAGAAAAAATGAAGTTTTGGCACCTTCCTATTTGTTGTTAAATGCTCTACCATTGTAAAGTGATTTCGCATGGCACAGTTAAAAGGTTATATTATCATTATTTGTTACATATATCTCTTTCCAATATGTGAAGCAAATACATTTTGTTCCCAGTTTTAATTGAGGATTGATTGATTCCCAAGCTTCTTTTTTCAGGTTAAACCTGCTCTTCCTGCTCTTGCCAATCTTATCCATTCAAATGACGAAGAAGTCTTGACTGATGCCTGTTGGGCACTGTCATATCTTTCTGATGGTACAAATGACAAAATTCAAGGTGTAATTGAAACTGGTGTTTGTAGCCGGCTTACTGAGCTTCTAACGTGAGTTCTATGAACTCAAGTAGCTATATGGAAAAATATGTGCTGAGTGTTGTTCTGCTGTCAAATTCTAAATATTATTCTACTCTTATTCAGGCACACTTCCCCTACAGTGCTTATTCCTGCTCTTAGGACTGTTGGAAACATTGTCACTGGAGATGATATGCAGACCCAGGTATTAAGTTCATTCGTTTCTCATGACTCTCTGTTTAGCAGTTTCATATACAGGTTACAGTATGTCACTGGCTATTTTGTGTTAATCCTAACAGCGGTAGGAACCAAACTAAGAAACTAGAAAGAAGAGAATTTTTTTTATTGAATTAAAGGGTTGACAGAAAATAGGATAGGTATCTGTCCTCCAAGGTTTTTCCATCACAAAGGATTAGTTCTTTAAGAAAGACCAAACTCACACTCAAATCATACAGGATGAATGCCTCGTCCTATGCGTTCTCCTCTTATTTATTTGCCTCAAAAGCACCAACACCTTTGTAGAATAGTATGTTGTTGTGTTGAACACTTGTTGGACACACCTTCCTTTGACATGTTTCTGAAATTTCTCAACAGTGTCACAGTTAAAAAGTATCTTTTTGGTTGTTGTGATTGATATATATATATATATATATATATATATATATATTATTTTTTAGTTGATGGAATTATAAGATTATCAACTATTTAAAAAAATAAAATAAAATTATTATTGTTATTATTATGTTATATTATATAATTAATTATATTTATTTTATTATAATTTAAGTGAAAAAATGAAAGAAAACTCGAGATGGGGGGGTATCGAACCTCGTACCTCCCACATTTCTGTCACAATTCTATCATGTAAGTTGCATTGCTCTTACAGTTTAATTTTAAGCATTCTTATTTATAAATGCTTTGTAAATCGATTAGCGTAACCAAACCCATAATCAATTATCATAATTGATTACTCCTTCAAAAACACACATAATACTACAAACTCATAATTGATTATCCATTCAAAAGCACACATAACCAAAGTTGCGGTCATCGGTGCGGGGTTGAAGTTGTGGTCAACACCACCACCACCACCAGAAATTGCATAGTAAAAGCGGGGGTGCTTGTGTCTTCGCATACTATCTTGTGACTTTCCTCTCTCTTATCTGCTCAACTGCGAAGAAGATGCAAAGGCACTCTCCTGCAAATCCGTCCATTCCTTTCTTCACACATCTTCAAATTCAAGCACGGTGACCTCCTCCAAATATATCCAAGTGAACAGTATATCACTCAGAACAAACACACTGTTAAAGGAGAAAAATACTGCAAAACGAAAAAGAGACACCATAATGGCATAAATGCCAGGCACGTCAATCTCTAGATTCAGCCCCCAATTTAAGAATCGTGTTATGACTCTACTAATTTCTATCCGATCCTTACTCATGTTTTCTTTCACCTCTAAGTCATTACACCATCCTCTTCTCCAAGGCCTTACTACCATATGAACATTCTGTTACACTCCCACTCCCATTACTGTTTCCTATCCCCCCTTGTCATAAAAGATGCATAATTTCTCATCACCCAACACTTTCGGGCAGCACTTTGTGTTACTAAAGTGACATTGTTAACTTTTTCCTCAGTCATGGTTGTTTAGTGCTTTATGAAATTATCACTTGTTAACAAGTCCTAGGTTCTTGTATTAAACCTTTTTTCAGAGTCGATTGACTAGTTGAGGATATGCAAAATGGATTTTTTATTTATTTAGTGCAATACTGAAATAATTTTTGTTTGTATTGATTTTGTACTTTCTTGCTTAGGTCATCATCAACCATCAAGCTCTTCCGCGTCTTTTGAATCTCTTGACCAATAGTTATAAAAAAAGCATCAAGAAGGAAGCTTGCTGGACAATATCGAACATCACAGCTGGGAACAAACGACAGATTCAGGTATAGACTATTTTAAGTGTCTTCATTGTGTTGTAACTGTGCATTTACGTTAGTTAAATTTTAGGGAGTCTTAATTATTATATTTAATTTCTGAATATCTGCAGGATGTAATTGAGTCTGGTCTAATTGCTCCTCTAGTCCATTTACTTCAAAATGCTGAGTTTGATATCAAGAAAGAGGCTGCTTGGGCTATCTCAAATGCTACATCAGGTGGATCTCATGAACAAATCAAGTATGGGGAGATTGTTTTGTTTAGACTATAAAATGTTCCCTTGAGATTTATTGGTGTGTTATAACCTTTTTCCTTCAACAAGGTTATTAATCTTTTTCTGTGGTTGGCAGGTTCCTTGTAAGTCAAGGATGTATTAAGCCCTTGTGTGATCTTCTCATATGTCCTGATCCTAGGATTGTGACAGTTTGTTTAGAAGGTCTTGAAAACATCTTGAAGGTAGGAGAAGCTGAGAAAAATGTTAGCAACACTGATGGTGTGAATCTATATGGCCAAATGATCGATGATGCTGAGGGGTTAGAGAAAATTGAAAACCTCCAGAGTCATGATAACACTGAGATTTATGAAAAGGCAGTGAAGATTCTTGAGACATACTGGATGGAGGAAGATGATGAAACTGTGCCTCCAGGGGATGCATCTCAGTCAGGGTTCAACTTTGGTGGCCACGAATTTCCTTCAGTGCCTTCTGGTGGATTCAACTTTAATTAGAAGGTATTCTTGTTTTACTAACCTAATGTTTTATTTTGTAACCAAATTTTTTATTTGAACTATTAATGTTTGGCACTTTGCTTTTGTGTGCTGTCCTTTATCGCATGGGCATTATTTTGATGTTTGTTAACTGCAGGCGTTTCGGTTGGTCTATCGGTAAAGTCTGATAGCCCAACAGTTGGGGTCAAGTCAATGTCTTTTCAGTGTCCTTGGATCCTTCAAGGTTCAGCCTTGGTAAATAGAGGGTTGCTGGACCGGCTTGGGTTATGGCTGGTTTTACATACATCATGAGACAGATGAATTGTGGCTTGATTTTCTTAGCCACTTTAGATTTATAGATACTAGATTTTGCTTTCTGCCAAATGATCAACTGATCCTTCGGCGAGTGATTTGGTTTCTAGAAAGTTAATGTTGAGTCGTGATGTTTTCTGTCATAGATTGCAGTCAGTAAGCACCATTTGTGATTCTGGATGTTTTGGCGCAATACCATCACCAAAATGCTACTTTCTTTCCTTCATTTTATATTATTACAAGATGGAGTTTTAGTTTTCGTTCAGGTTCGTCCTGACGTGGGTTTAGGAAAAAGTCTTAAAACAAAAAATTCTTTGAAAGAATGTCTTTTTGTTCAGAAATCATATTTGGCTGCCCGTTGGGATTTTCTCACTTTGTTTTTCATTCATACATTCTATCATATGTTCACATTTAACATTAGTGTATACAAACAAGTAAATAGGTTTGAATATATATATATAGATATGAAGCGAAATAACAGCCATAATTATAGTTGATAGTTATGATTAAATATTTTAGAAGTCATTGTTTTAAAGACATAAATAGAAAATAACTAACATGATATAATTTAGAAAATAAAACATAATTCATAATTCAATCATCCAGGTTATTTGAAGATGAAGGTTCAAGTCGGTTTCATGGAACATTACACGTTAGCAAATATGTTCCCCAATTTGTAGGCGGTATTTAACCTAGCTTCGGAAAACAAATTAGTCTACAAATTTAAAACAAAGTATAAATTAACCAAAGGGAAAATTGCGTTGCGATTAATATATCAAGCATTTTTTAAATATTTGTGAGATAGGATGAACTGGGACGTTGTTTAACAATATTTTTAAAAAAGAATAATATTAAGTATTATGACTATCCAAATATTACAAGGGCAATTGATTTTACTTTTGCAAGTTGGATGACTGTAAAGTCTTCATTATTACACAGATAATATTAGACAACATCTTCATGCTTTTCATGTTAAAGACATTCTATTGTATTTCGCCAACGTAGAAGATATTTAGTTTGTGAATCAAAATGGTAGTGGGCAAATTTAGGAATTGATTCAAAAATATTGGTTTTGATAGCATACATTCCATATGATATTTCAATGTTTTCCATATTTTGGTATTCTTTCAATTATGATCTTGTTATTATAGAAATTAATAAAATTAGGGTGTAATTAAGTTTTAGGTTTTTTATAAATTTAGATATTTTTAATTGAGTTTTTATTCATTTTTTTTGTCTACTAGATATTTAAATTTTATATTTTTTCGTTGAATCTCTACTGTTTAAATTTTTCGTGCTAATTGTGTGATGTAGTTGTTAAAAAATGAGTTTTATTACTTTTGTTAAAAATATGTTGGATATTGGAGTTGTCATTACTTATTACACTGATTAGAAATTATTAATGGAGATGATAACGAGGATCTTTTGTTATCGAATCCATTTTTAATTAAAACAATAAAAATTATTTGTATTAACTGTATTATCATTTTAAAAATGTTATTATCTATTAAATATTTTGTATGTGAGTTTTTATTGATTGACATTAGATGAGGTCATTGTAGAGTAATAGTTGGAGAAATGAAGTTTGTTTAAGAGGAGAGGAAAACTTTTACTGCAATATAAAAAGTGTTTGCTTATGTTTTAGGAACGTCGATATGAGAAGCGTTGGCGACGATGAGCAATCAATAATGGACTTGGACGGAAATAAAATCACCGGCTCCATACATTAAAGTGGCTAAGTGGATTTAAAAACTGATTCTATTGTGGAATATTTTTTTGGGTGTTGGAATAATACTTTTACTAGTTATGGTTACAATATCTGCAGTAGCTATCTAGTAAGCTTGAAGAGATAATTGGTAAAACGTTTGTACTAACTATGCTGTCCAACCCATTTACCACACAAATGTGAGAATAGTTCAAAAATGTGATTTTAGTGAGAGTTTCATAGTCCCTATTTCTAAATGCTGATAAGAATTATTTCTCAAAAGTTCGATCACCAACTATGCCATAAGTAAAAAATAAATTAACAATGTACACAGCCTAAGTTGTCAACGTTGAGAAGAAAAGTCATGAAATCTTTGGTAAATCTGGTTGGTAATTTTTTTTTTGGAGATTTTGTTGTGTTTAATAGGCTGACTTAACTTTTGTATAAAAAACATTGATTTCTCTTTCTCAAATGTTGCTAAAGATGTTTCCAAATCCAATAAAGAAAAAAAAAGTTGTGTTAGATGTGATTCCTTGGCTGAATTCATAATTTAAAGGTATACCTCAATGAGGAAAAACTTTTTGAATTATTATTTTAGTAGTCTTTTCTTGTTTAGACGGGTCTTAAAAACAAAAGAATAACTTTCATCAAGTATACGATGGTTTGGGAATACAATAGAGATTCAACTTACCATGGAAAAATGATAAAAATTATTCCTACTTATTGTATAAAATGGACTTTACAAAACCTATAAAAATATACAAAATTTCAATGAAGACTTCTTCAAACATTATCATCCACTTGCAAACGTTATCATCCACAAAACAAAGGTTGAATTTTGATCTTGGTATTAAACTCCTACTTCAATTCTGTAATTGTTTAGGTGAATATGGTATTAGTTTGTTGGATGCAAAAACTGAAAATGTCCAATACATCAACTTCAGGTTCAAAAACAATTCTGTAATTATTTTAGAGTATTATTGCCACGGACATTTGTATCTTGACTCTAAGTAAATATTTTCTTTTTACATTTAAGTCATCCCTAATAACTGCAATAGTTGACTACACATATTTTTTTAATGCTATAAAGAAAAGTAAAACATTTACAAACATCGTTGACTTCGCAGAGTTGATTCAAGCTTTTCATTTAACATTATTAAAACTATGTATTCAACAATGTTTGAAGAGTGCGTGGTTCTTGGAGTAGCAATATCACCTAAAATTAAATTTTAAATAAAAATCCCGAACACTAATATCATTTGATAAAATTTAATTTTAATTTACTTTTAACACAAGAGTTATATACTACCAGAAGAAGACAAAAATCATAATAATTACATTGAGAAATAAATATTGATAATAATCTCTACAATATGTAACTTACATTGTATTCAATTTCGTTATTATATAGTCATTGTACATAATTAAGTATCATCATCAAACATATAATTGATGTTCATAACTAAAATTATAATAACTAATCATTTAGAAAACCCCTTAATATTGGAAGTCCGGAACATAATTATGTCTATTTACAAAATCATCAATCTTTATAAATTTTCATTCATGAAATATTTATATCTATATCTAGTATTTTTGTTTAGAAATGTTATAGTTTCCTAAATGTTTTTTTTATTATTATTATTTGAATCTTGTCGGCAACAATAATACTAAACTCAATTTTGTTAGTCTAAAAGACTTTTCTTTTGAACTGAGAAAGACTTCCAACGATGTAAATGAAATTATATTACCTTTAGCAAGACAATAAATTAATGTTACAATATTTATTTACAAAACTAGTAAAACACATAAACATTCATTTAGGTTAAAAATACTTTTCCCTTGGCCTGAAGTATCCATCCTACCACTCCAACTAATTTACCAACAACATAGTTGTCATACAAAAATTTGATCAGCTAAATATAATAGTTCAAAAAACTTTGTACAAAAGTAATTTTCATAATCATTGCCTATTAATTTCTGTTATTGTAATTGTTTTCACATCCTCAAACTTTATGAAACAATACACATTTTTGAAATATTAGGAAGATTTTAACCTTGACATTCATTGCTTTTACAAAAAAACTAACTTGTATGCATGCATTGTTGGAATAGTGTCCATCATTATCTTCAACTTCAAAAGTTTGGACAATATTAAAAGCACCATTTTTTAACTTTGTTTTTTTCATTTTTTCTCCAAATACGAGGGAAGTAGATATTTTGTCCCCAAAGCATTTTAGAATATTTAAACACAATATCTTATTTTTTCAAATATACACCTAGTATGTTTAATATTTTGTGATAGATCAGAAAGGGCATACACCTACTCTCCCAATTCACCGACCTCTTTTTTTTTCCCTCTTAAATGATTAATTACTCATGTGTATGGCTCTGGAATTTCGTTTCAGTTTAATGTATTATCAGAATTATTTTTAAATAATTTACAGTTGCTAAGGGCAAAAAATTTTATTTACTTAAAAATTAGATTGCGATAATCTTCTTTTGAATTCTGTTCGGCAGCAAAAGTTTTGCAAATTAATTGTATACAAACTACACGTTTATGTTTTGATTATGGAAGTTTTTGTTTTGAAGAGTTTGATTTTAATAGGTGTGCAACCTAAACAAGTCTTTCTATTATTTTGACATCCATTTTCAAGAAATTTGGATAAATATTTGGCATATATTATACTACCATGTAAGTTAAAAACTGGCAATAAATTTGGTGATGGAATTATGTATGTGATCCGTACATTCCAATGAAAAACCTATTTAATTCAAACGCGTTCAAGGTTTTAATCGTTGTATTGTTGTACATAAAGAACATAAATTATCTTGGTATCAGATTTGTCTCTTCTAGATAGAGGTAGACCTTCAAAAAATACAGTGACTATTATAATGTATCATGTCATGTGTATGAAATCTCACAACTACTCTTTATATAATGTCTTCATTTGATTTGGGTCTCCCTTATTGAACCCAAGCTGATAGACATGGAGAATGGTAATGGCAGCAGAGAAAATAAACAATAAAGTTGCAACTGATAAGAAATATTTTGGTCCCATCTAAACCCAAACCTCATCTCTAATACATGGTTATGCATAATCAGGTTCAACCAATCATAAACCTTCTATTTCCTTCATTCATACAAGGCTCTTGAAAATTCCATTCACCCACTGTGCCAGTGTGAGTAGGGGAAGCAGACACGTCACAGGGACACGTGGCAGCGCAGAACAACAAGGGCATTTCGGTCACTGAAGGGTAGCCCTAGGGTTTTGTAGGTACATTCACATAGTCGGTTGTTGTGCTGTGTGGCCATCTTCTTTTTTGGTGCATGCGATTGGTTTTAGTATTAGTACGGTGCCTCACTGATACTGTCTCGGTGATCCATTCGGTTATTGCTATTCGGTTATTGCTGCTCGTTTCGCATTGCAGAGATTGGTGATGATGGATCTGAAGGAATGGTCGTCTTCAGAGCTCAACGACAACAAGAAATGCTGCGCCGATTGCAAAACCACCAAGACCCCACTCTGGAGAGGAGGACCAGCTGGACCCAAGGCCCAACAACACCCATTCCTATTTCATCTTTTCATCCTTCTCTCCATTACGCCCTCAATTACTCATTTCTTTTTTTCTCCTTGCAGACTCTGTGCAACGCCTGCGGAATCCGCTACCGGAAGAGAGGGAGTTGTTCCCGGAAGCGAGAGGAGGTGGTGGTGTTGCACCGGACATCCTCTGTTGTTACGAAACAGAGCTGGAAGATGTTGGGAGAAGAGGAACAGGCGGCTGTCTGTTTGATGGCCTTGTCCTGCGATTTTTTACCATTCCTTCACTTACCACATTCCAGGTAACCACCTAATTACCGGTAACCCACGCAATCCGACAATCCTTTTTTCATGTCCTATACCTAACCTCGTTTCACTGTTTTTCTTTCGGCGTTGTAAAGGTCATATGTAGTGTTGTTCATGTTAGGGCCTAGAGGGAGTGTTTTTCCCTTTTTCTTTCATGATGTTTATAGATAGGTTGAATTAGTTAGTGATGTAAGTATTCCATGATCAATGCTTCCACTTTTCTTTTCCTTTTCTCTGTTTCTTTTTTCCATTCTCCTTCATACGGTTATTTTTTTATAAAATATGCTCGTCTAGATCAACATAATTCCTCTGCTATATCTTTTTACTTTCTCTATATATTCATTTTCTGTTTCTTATTATAAGATAGTACTACTCCTTATCTGGAGGAGATTGTTGCAAGGATCTTTGAAGGTTTTCGTTTGTGTATTTTTTGAAAAAACATGTGCTGAAGTTATTTATTGACTTTTATTAGTTTATTGTGTAGAATCACAAATAAAACGGTTGAAGTTCTATGGAAGAATCTTTTACGTTATATATGCATTTCGTAACCAAAGGATGATGTATTTTTATTTACTGTTTGGCTAAATAATTTAATTAATGGTTTGTGTAAGTTCTTTATCTTATTTTAAAGAATTTATTAAAATAAAATATAATTATGAATAATTAATTTAAATACTGATGTCATAAAACACGTTAATAACTAGTAATATACAATTTTTGCATTTAAAAGAGAAGGTAAAGCATAGAATCATAGGACGGGATTAGGATGATCTCTTGTGCAGTTGGAAATCCTAAATTTAGGGGTCTCGGTGCTCCGTTCTTAGTACAGTTAATAAAACATGAAAAATGGTATTTAGAAATACTATTTGAACAAACAATAATTATGTAAGAGTTCTTGTTTAAGCGTGCAACATGGAATAATTTTTACGGGGAATCTAGAATTATCTATGATAAAAAAGGATAGGTTTGTCCGAGAAATTTTAAAAATTTATAAAAATAAGTTGATTATTTGAAAATTTTTATATTATTTTTCCTGAATCTATATTTGTTCTTCCTATTATTTTTTCGATTTGACTTTATGCTTGGTGACCGAGTCAAAGTTAGAGTATTTTTTTAATGAAGTGATTGATCTTAAGAAATTTTTTTAGCCAATATTAATAGTATTTTTTGATTTATATTAAAGTTTAATATTAACTGTACTTTTTTAAATGTTAATTAGAGGTTGTTTTTGGAAGCTTGTTATGGTTAGTCAATTGTTCTTAGATTAATGTTATCAATATATTATTTTTTATTCAAAATTGATTTGTATTTTTCTACCCAGGTTTTATGTTGATTGAAAAAAGCCTTATCTTTTCTACCTTCATTTAATATTAATTGGACACAAATTTTGTTATCATTAATTAAAAAGTTAACAGGAGTAATCTAATAAAAAATTGAAAAACTCAAATAAAGAAGGTTATTAACTGAAAATAATAATAAAAAAATTCTTGATGCTAATTGAAAAAATTGTAGTGAAATATTGATAAATAACCAATATTTTTAAATATTAAATGTTATATTTAATTGTAAATAAATTAATGTATGTTTTTAATCTAAAAAATATTTAGAAAGTTAAATAATCTAAACTAAAATGACTCAATTTTAGTATGTTGAAAATTTTAAAAGTTGTGAAATATTCTATCCAACTCCGAGTAAGGGACACACTTTTATGCCTTCGCCTTCAAAAAAGTAGGCTGGAGAATCTGTCAGTTCATATTAAAAAAATAAAACAAGGCGTGAATAAGATTTTAAATTCATTTTCAACAGATTTTATTGAGATTCAAAAAATTACAGAGAAATTACATTTTTTATTTTAATTTGCTTACATAATATGAAGTAGATCATTAAGTTATTAATTATTTTTAATTTGAATAAAATACGTATTATATGTAAAATAAGAAAAATGTTTTGTTTTCATTGTAACTGGTTTACGTGAGTCGAAATTCGGATTTTATTTATATTTTGTCATTTCGACATAACTTCTACCAAGTCAGTTGGTCCATACGACAGTCAAAGTGTTTTATCATTTATTAAAACCAAAATTAAAGTTATTTATGGTTATGTCAAAATTATACCTGTTTTGGTTTGTGTAATAAAGGTCAAAATTTCTATAGTTAAATTTTAACTATGATTGGAAGAAAAATATGCAACAAAGTCTTTGCAGAAAAAGTAAATCCTATCCTATCTTTCCTTGATATAGAAGTAAAGTATAACGGTATTGATTTCATTGGTGGTCATAATTTTGATTAACAATTTATTTGTAAACATGATTAATAGGCAGTTACTTCCTCCACTTAATAATTCTATAATACACGTTGCTTTCAAATTTAAAATGCCAAGGGTATTTTTAGAATTTAAAACAAATTGTGAGTGTAGGTCATAATTTGTATAGTGCAGGAACTAATTGCCCAGGAAATGTGGTGGTCTGAAGCAAAAGGCCTTGCTAAGCCAATGCTCAACAAATGGGCTGATTATACACAATTGGGTCAAGTTGATCTTTGGATCCAATTTGGAGGAGACGTTGAAGTAGCAATAAATCTGTTAGCAATACAATCAGATTTGTTGTAATTGTGAAGCGACAAGCATCAACAACGTATATAAGCATCACAAGAAACGTATATTCTCACATTATTCTTTTCCTCTTTTTGACACCGAGGAGAAAGGCACATCATTTCTTACCAATATATCTTATATGAAGAAAATATTTTTTGACGTATACACATGCATTAGTTATAATACCCAAAAGAAGGACGATTAACCCATTTGAATTTGCTTCCTCCATTCCACTTCATAACCCTGTTTGCTAGCTTCAGGAAAGTAGTTAGTAATATATTTTGAAGCACAAAACTATTTCGATAATATCAAATTTTAGTATATAAAAGAATATAATTTTTATTTTACAAGTAACTTTTTAAGTTAAACTAGACATAAATGTATTAGCACAATTAACATAATATTAGAATCATTCACACTATGCATTATAGTTTATTATTTTTATTAGGATTCTATTAGATCATTTATAAATATTTTATTTTTATAAATTTAATAAATTTATTGCTTAATTAGAAGAGATGTATTGAAGATGTCTCATTTATATTTTTAACTATATTAAATACTCAAACAAACTATATTTTTAACTCATTATGCACTCTAATACTTTGAAGTGAAACTGGATTTTAAATCGATTAAACCCAATGTGCGTTATCGGTGATGTCTTTATTTGAGTAGGCCAAGTAAAAGTTACTATTGGATTTTATTTATAATAAGAATTAATTTAAAAGTAGTATAACTTTTTTCTCATCTACGTTACAGTTAATAAATTTACACCTAATCTTGATAATTTTCTTTGTATGACAAATTAATTTATTAGTTTAAAAATATAACTTAAACCGTAATTTATAATATCTAGAGTTGAATTTTTGGCTCCTTGACACATGGGACATGGTACGATAATATAAAAAGAGGGGAGTTGAGTGCAGTTAGAGTGAAACAACAGGCGATCCGCAACTGACGTTGTTGTTGAACGGAGCACGTTCCTTGTCTGTTTTTCTTTCCCTCACAATAACGTAACTACTTATATCCTACAAATGCTTTTCTTCTTCAATTCAAATCACCCTCTTTCAGGTAACTCGTTTTTTTCTCCACTCTTTCAACCCTTCTTCTTCGTTCCCTCTTTTACTTTTCAATCTTTTCCAATACTATGCGACCCTTTGGAAAATGTTCATCTTTATTGAAATTGCTCAGAAAATGTTCCCAAAAACAAATTGTTCTTTTATTCAGACAGTTACCATTTTGTACTTTCTTATTCGCGCCTCTACCTCTCTGTTGCTGTTTGTGATTTATGAACCACAGAAAATGTCTTGGCATTTTTTGTCTGATTGCGTGAGATATTGTTGTATTTGGTTAGAAAAATATTGTTTGCTGCTATCTGTAAGTTTAAGGTTGTGTGGGGCTGGTTGATGCTATTAATGTATTCATCATGATTTCTGTCTCGTAAACCCTTGTTAAATTGATTGGTATATGTTCGAACAATAGAGGTTTAATTGATATAATCTTAGCTTCTGGTATATTATTTTGGCTAGAGAGTTGAACACTATTGCAGCCATCCCATTTTATTTCGCATTATAAAATGGATTGTGGCCTCACTGGAGAACAAGTGTGCCTGTTGTTTTATGAAGTGACACTGGAGAACTTTCCCTTTTAAGGCTGAGTTTTAATCCTTCTCAGTCAATGAATTAAAGTGATGATAATGATAAACCTGCAGGAGTTTTTCCTGTCAAATAACCTGAATTCATTTTTTAAGTTCACTTATTTGTTCTTAAGCAATGATGTCTTATATTTTTCTGTGGTATTTTGTTGCTGGCCCTGTGTGGAAAAAGCCATGTGATATTGTAATTATGCCATTTAGTATGTGGTGGTTACTTTGCCAAGTGTTGGAAAAATACCTCTTATGATGTAATTTGATATTTAATTTTTTGGTTCCATGAATTTAGGGTATTAGTTTTTTGATTTATAATTGGTTTTAAACTGATTTTTAGTTTAGATATGTTTTTAATTTATGGTTTTAGATTCTGTTTTTCTTAAAGATGTATAAATATTAGTTTATATTAATAAAGATTTATCCTTGCACTCAAATATATCTACACCAAGGCTTTTATGTAATTATTTGTTCAAAAGGAACTGCGATTTGATATATAACTATATATAGGATAAGTCCATTGGTCGAATAAGCAATTTATAGGATGTTACGCTGTATTTAGCATTAGAAGATCAGACTTATGTGATAATTTATGCCTCTAGAGTTTTATTTAGCTTGTGTTTACATTTTTTCTGTTTTTTCTACTTTCAGGTTGTAGCTGCTGACTCATTGAATGAAGAATTCTTGATCAAATAAATGCTTCAGTTGTCATAGTTGAATTCAAATGAAGACAGGCTCCATGATTTTTTCATTATTATATCTACCTAGATGTAGAATACAAAGATTAGCTAATTACTGGGGAGAAACTTTCCACAGTTTCAGTTCGACTTGTGGAAACAATTCTAGCATCAGGCCCCTTGGTTATAGAATTTATGGTCTTCAGGGAGGACAGGGAAAGAAGTGGACAAGACCTATAACTACAAATACAGAAGGCAAGGGGAGCACCAAATCAAAAAGTATCAAGCATGAAATGTTGAGTGAAACCATTATAGCAGGTGCTACAGTAGATGTAAATAAAATACAGCTAGATCAGTTCCAGGAAATTCAGTACCGTGACATACAACAAGAGATTGCCCAGAATAAAGACTTGTGTAGTTTACTTACTGTTATTGTCTTTGATATCGAGACCACAGGGCTTAGCAGAGAGAATGAAAGGATCATTGAAATTGCTCTTCGAGATCTTCAAGGTGGTGACAACAGCACTTTTCAGACTCTTGTCAACCCTCAATGCAAAGTTCCTAATTCACGTATTCATGGTATTACTACTCAGATGGTCAACAAACCTGATGTTCCAAGGTAACCTAAACCTCTAGTAGTTTTTTATATATTGGGTCTGTTTCATATTATGTGTAAAATTTTATTTGATTAGACAATAAGCAATGCTTTAACTCATAAATTAGTCTACACCTGAAGGCCCAAGAAACTGGGCCACAGTTCCAGATGGGAAATAATAATGAAGGGAGGGAAACTAGTTTAAAGAGATGGAGGAGAGGTTTGATATATGTAGAGGCAGGAGATTATAGGTCATGTGTATGTAACTGTTAGTTTTGGCCTTTTGGGAGCCAAGGAGATATTCTGTCTCAGGAGCTTTTGTGTTGCTCTTCTTGTTTCTTCCTCATTACTTTCATGACTTTAAATTTTAGTTATAAGAGTTCCCATCTCAAATTGAGAGATGTACTTTTTGTCGTTTTAACCCCCTAGTCTTTTCACGGCCATAGCATGAAGCCGTGAACATATGTGACCAAGTTTAATTCTCTGTAGTTTACTTGAGGAGTTAAAAAAGCATGCTTGGCTGGTTATTGGATCATTATACATTTTTTAAGCCTTCCCTCCCAAGATCCTATATTCATCTTTCACACTAACTATTAGGAAGTTAGTTGAAACCTAATTTAACCTGTAAGATGAGGTTTGTTCTCATTTATATACTGTAATTGATCTTATCTTTAATCGATATGAGATTTTTAACACTGAAATTATCCTAAGTTGTCACTTAACAGTTTGCTATATAGGATTTAGTCTCACTATCAACTTTATGTTTTTTTTCCCTTGTTGATAGAGCGCATGGCTGGGTAAGAATCTTACCAGTGAGTGGATTTTCATTTTTGGAAATTATCATGGAAAGTTAACTTTTTTATGTCTGATTTTATGAGAAGTTTGTTGTGACTGTAGCATATTTCCATAAACTTGAACATAAGGTGGTAGAAATATTATTTTTAATTGTTGATGGATAAACAATTTACACTATTATTAGTTAATTCAGTGAAGGAGACTATTGAGTAATTTTGCGCTCCTGCAAATCTTTTATAGGATGGAGGACCTAATTCCTATCTTATTGCAATATGTTCGAAGTCGTGAGAAGCCTGGGGGACATGTGTTATTTGTTGCTCATAATGCTCGTTGTTTTGATGTCCCTTTCATCATGAACGAATTACGACGTTATTCTGTGAACATTCCTCCTAATTGGTTGTTCTTAGACACCCTTCCTTTAGCACGTGAACTAATGAAATCTGGAGGTCTCCTTCTCATCTATTTGTTTCTCTATGCACTTGCACACATGCACAAAACTTGCTGTTTCTCTGTGAAAACCTTAACTGTTTTATGTGCTAACAGGAACTGAACTTTCTTCAACTTCCCTTGCTGCCCTTCGTGACCTCTACGGAATTAAAGTGGATGGATCTGCTCACAGGGCCATGGTGGATGTGAACACATTGTCCTCGATTCTTCCCAAGTTGACCCGTGATCTGAAATTGACTCTGTCTGCTCTTGTCAAAAAATCATTCAAAGAATCAGATATTATCAACTCCAAGAAGAAGAAAAATTCAGACTAGTTTTCTGACTGTATTTTGCATTGATGTTGTGACAATAATTATTTTGTAACAAAAAATTGGAGTCTAGATTTGTACTTAAAGGAAAAAGGAAATTTGTAATTGTTGTCTTGTTATCAATAAAATCTCACCAATTGATTCCAAGTTTTGAAGCTTTTTACATCACTGCAAGAATTATTGATTTGGTTTTAGTGGAAAGCATCCTAGTAAAAACAGGACAGTGCATGTTTAGGACATTGGACAGGATTGTAGGAAGAAAAACTAGGTGAAGTCTGATAACTTGACAAATGGAAGGGAGGGGAAAGAGACATAAGCGGTGTTTTCAAAGACTTTTTTTACGTAAAAAATTTGTTGTAGATTTTGAAAAATGTGGTAAGAATGTAATGATTTTAAAATATATGAATAGGATTTGGTAATTTGAACTTTAAAGAATTTACAAAAATACGAAATTATAATATTTAAAATAAAGTAATGAATAAGGGTTTCATGTATTTAAAAAAATTAAAAAAATACTCTGTAAAATTTACTTTTACTTAAGGGCGAAATACATTTTTATCTATTATTTTACTATTAAAATTATGTAAATTAATCAATGTTGATATTATAAGAAATTATTTAAGATACAATTAATATTTGATACTAGGTCCTTATTAAAAACGGAAAGCAATTTTGTTATTTGTATGTTTGTAAGTGCATAAAATGCTAAATATCAAGTTAAAAAGACATAAAATATGGTACATGTTGAATAATTCATCATCTCCAATAAAGCTGAAGTGAATTTGTGAACAGAAAATTTCCAAATAGCTATCATACTTCAGAAAAAAAAGAAGATAACAAATATATTCTAAAGTTTTTGGATTAAAAAAAGGCTAAAATCAATATAAATTATAACATCTTTCAATATAACATTTCTTCCACATCTAATGTTGTACTAGATCTCCATGTGTTAATACAATACTTTTGCATTCCTGCTCTTGGTGAGTTTGAATAATCAATTTAAAGTTATGGTCTTCTTTAACAGTAATTTTAAGTATGAAAATTACTAATTCAGTAAAAAATTATCAAAGTGATATTCTTAATAAAAAGTTGAACATGCTAATACAGTTTTACCTTTGTTTAGAAAAAACCTAAGGTTCATATATATATATATATATATATGTAAACAAATAGTCCCATTTAACTCTATATTTAAAATGATAAAACTTATGTAAACACTCTTTCACTAATTTATAACAAATGAATTGTAGTATTCCATAAGTTTATTAAGGAATTAAATAATAACATATATAAAAGACAAGTTAGAAAAGAAAAATTAAAACAAATACCAGAAGGCCTTTTTATATAAAAAACTTTTACAAATTTTTGAAATTTCCTTGGTAAGAAATTGCAATTACCGGTTTGCTACAGAAACAAATAACTTTAAAAAAGACCATGCTTTCGTTGAGAGTCGAACTCAAGACCTCCCGCTTACTAAACGGGTGCTCTAACCAACTGAGCTACGAAAGCACTTGAAATCCTATTTATCTATTTATTTTTGTATTTTGTGTATGGAGTTGAATCTTCCTGGTTTTCTTTTGTAACAACAAAAGCTGAAAACAAAAGTAGTACAATTTTTTTTATGTTGTAAATTATTTTAAAACGAATGTTGAACTATTTATTACAAAAAAAAAACCAATGTTACCTTACATAACAATTTTAAATTGAATCAATATAAAAAAAGTTTATACTGCACTAGAAAATTAAATATAATAGTAATCACTAATTAAAAAATTAATAGTTAAGAGTTACAATAAAATTAAATAAATTACATATACACTAAAATTTAAATTTTCGGATTTAATTAATAATGACGAGTACAATTTTTTTCTAAAATGAGACATCTTTTACAATATGGTCATATTAGATTGTCATGTTCGTTAATAGATTAACTTATAGAGAAAATAATCAGCATCAAAAGTTAAGCTTTCAAGCAAATAATTTGTTAAAAAAAAATCTTTTACATATTTTTATCTATAGATATTTTAAGGAATATTTTTTATTTAATAATTAGAATACGGAAGTGACTTTTTAATTTTGTTTTTTTTCAAACATTAATAATTTAATTAAGATTTAAAATTAATATTTTAATTATAAAATCATAGGATTTTATATATTATTTATAATTTAAATCTTATAATATCGTGATCTAATAAAATTATAAAATTGTCGAGTAAAATTGTATAGATTGTAATTTTTTTAAATTGTCTCGTACACCAACCTCTTTATCTTAGTGTGTATATTAATTTAAATTTAATATTAATTAAAAATTAATGTAATTAAAATTTTATGTGTGTGACTATATATTTATGAATGGTCCGACAATATATTTATGAATGGTTCGACAGTGACTCAATGACACGATAGATTTATCGAACCTTTTTAAAATAAATTCTGATATCAAATTAAAAAGTATAATTTAAATATTTATAAAGTGAGATTTATAATTAATTATAAACTATAAAATGATCTTTATTATTAGGTGATATAGGATCTCCACATTACTTGATCTTAATTAAATGAATTAAATAATGAAATGAACAGGAGAGAGGATATTTCTATTCTAGATGTTGATTTGATGGAACTGTATTGGTAACCTCTTGAGACATTCTATTGTTAAATGGATTAAGGGCTTTAGTTGATATTTGAGAGCCTCTAATATTATTACCCATGCAAAAACTTTTCACATGGTTTTAGGATTTCTTCACAAGTGAGAACTCAATACATGCACTGCTACATTCACTCCTTGCAAGCTCTTAACTTATTTGTCATCCCCAACAAAATACCCATCAGTTGGCTTCCATAATTCTTTCTATTAAGGAGCTCTAGTTTTGACCATGCAGAGTTAGAGTCGATCATACCCTCATAGAAGGTAACAAATATATGGACTTCCTTTCAAGTTAGGAGCACAAGAACATAAGGCTTTCTTGTTGATTGAAGTTGCTCCATCTCGTTTAAACATTGCCCTAGATGTTGATGTAAAGGACTTAACTTTCTCCTATATGTGGTCTATTTTTGTTCCATTAATTTATATTTTCTCCTATAACACAAACAAATATACAATGATAGGGCAGGAGGACATCCAATTAATGTTTTCAGATTTATGGGGTTATTAAGCTAAACGATGATAGTACTCGTAGTTAAGCTCTAGCAATTTTCCTGCCAGTATAAAACTTGTTAAATTAATTCGTACAATTTTTGTTGTTAAATGTAGTTCCACCTTATGGCAAAGGTGTCAAATAAAGAGGTTCAGTCATAATATTTGGTTTAGATGTTATAAAATAAATTGTGTTTTATTATGACAATAGAAACCACGCTCACCTGTAAATAGAAAATTTTACATTATATTAAATACATCAAACAACTTACAATTATGCTAACATACAAGAAAGAGGGGGGACAAGAAACTCAATCAAAACTAAATTTGTTTTTTACACAAATTAAATTGTCTCAAAAAAAAATGAGAGAAAGTGCGAATTGCTTACTTCTATAAATAGCGTTTAGTTTGTTATTTTAGAAATTCATTTAATTGTTCGTGAAAGTCACTCAATCCATTAAACAAAATTCAATAGTTATTCTATATTTATATTTTTATCTTTTATTTTTACAATTTATGTACATAATCTCAACTATAATGGAAAATTATATTTGACATCATTTGGGTAATCAAAGATAAAGAACAAAGTGTAGCATTTTATGACCCAATATATATAAACGAATAAGTGATGACACAGCGGGAAGGTCGGAACTAGGTTCGGGGTTCGCTTTTCTACGTTAATATAGAGAGGAAACTAGAGGGAGAAAATGCAGAGAACCAAGGAAAGCGAGAGAAAGGACTAGAAATTTCAAACCCGTTTTCTTTCTCTTTGCTTTCTTCAATTCCGTCACATTCTCCGTCATTCTTTTGTTTTATTTTGAAGCTTTTCTCAGATTTACGGTGTCTGTATATATTCATCCATTTTCTTTTCCTTTCAGAATTCAGCTAGACTTTTTTTTTCATTCCTAGCTAAGAATTCTTTATTATTCTCCTTAAGACTAAACTTTCCATACGAGTGTTGGGTTAATATATAACATTTGAGTTCAAGTCTGGCTCCACCATTGGCTCGGTGTTTTCTCTTACTTGAGGCCTAATTATGGCAACCGAACCACCTTTATCATTCTCTTTGGCTTCTGTGGTTGAACAGATTCTTCAACAGCATGCTGGTCGTTTAGACGTAAACTTAGCATCGAGAAAAATTGAAGAAAATTGTATATATATATATTCCTTTTTCTCCATTTTACTTTCAATTCAATTTTTCTTGTGTGTGCGCGGGAAACTCATTGCTAATATTGTCTTTCTTAGCAAAAAAATGTTGGTTTCAAGTTTCAACCAATAAATGAAACTTGTTTTTGTTGAAAAATTTATTCTTTTGGCTTCAAGAAAGGCTCTTTATCGTTCCTACAATGATGGAAAGACATATTTGCAATGGAAAAAACTTGGATACTTTGCTTAATCTTTTTGCTTTTTAAGTTTGCTAAGTATATTGATATTCAGTGCAAGCTTTTATTATGAATGTTATTGAGGTTAAACTTTAAATCTAATTGAAGAACAACACCAAAAACACTTGTGTCCAAGTTTTGTCCATTAGTAATTGCATGAACCACAGAAAGAGTAACATGGATATTTAACACGGATATTACATGTCTCGTGTTGTAGCCTTGAGAAGGTATGAAGCAGCTGGTTGGCTACGGAAGACAGTTGGAGTTGTTCGAGGGAAAGACTTGCCAGCTGAGCCTTCTGAAGAAGACTTCAGGATTGGATTGCGTAGTGGGATTATCCTATGTAGTGTTCTTAACAAAATTCAACCTGGATCAGTGTCCAAGGTACTACATCATGTTAATATATGTCCGATGTTTCACTTTCGTTGGCTCCTAAGTATGTACCAGTTTTAACATTTATTGGACATTTGGACCTATGTTGTTAGGTAGTTGAAAAACCTAATGATTCTGTTCTTATTCCTGATGGAGCAACATCTGCATATCAATACCAAGAAAATGTAAAGAATTTTCTTGTGGCTGTGGAGGAAATGGGACTTCCTACCTTTGAAGTTTCTGATCTGGAACAGGTGGTTATTAATAAGTCTTAAAACTTTCAATGTCATTAAGATCACTGTCAATGTCATTGACACTGTTACTATATATTATAGTACAACGTAAGTTTTATTTTGCTCTAACCATTTTTTGGTTTTTGCTTCCTTGTTGTACTTACAGGGAGGAAACCCTGCGAGGGTAGTGGATTGTGTTCTAGAGCTAAAGTCTTATGCCGCAAGAAAACTTGTAGGAGGAAGTGGGTCTGGGAATTATAGTGCGGTTGCGAGTGCAAGGCCACCTATCTCTGGGAAATCACTTTTGAGGAAAAACTCAGAACCATTATTCATGAAGTCTTTGTGTACTGCGCCATCAGGGGATAGAGATGGTTATATGAGTGATCCCGGACAAGATCGAAGCGAAAGTGTTAGGAAGCTTTATTGTTTCTAATATTTTACTATTTTGTTTAGACGGTGAAGATCATCTATCTAAGCTTTTTGATTTGGTATCTGCAGGGTTCGTTTTCCTTAAATTCACTGGTTCGTCTATATTTGTCCGACAAAAAGCCAGAAGAAATTCCCATTGTAAGGCCTGATGATTCTTTAATAGATATATGACCGCCAAGCTCTGCTATACATTATTAGATTCAGAAGAAAGAACTAACCATTTTAAAAAATAACTACAAAACATTATAATGTACGTAAAGAAACATTTAAAAGATTCTTATACTGGTTTTGTTCAATGAATTTATCCTAGTTTTTCTCTTTTTCTTTGGTGTTATATCACATTCGTTAATGATATGAAATGTTTTGCTATAACAGGCAGTGGAATCCTTGCTTAGCAAAGTCATGGAGGAATTTGAACATCACATGCAAATCCGATATGTGGTTTGTCTCTTCTAGCAATGTTCAATTTCATACCCCTTGACAAAAAAAGTCATACTTCTTACATCTTAGTAAACTTAAATCAAAATGTGAATCATGGCAGCATAAAACAACACAGGAAGATAAAGCACCATCTGAAACTGAATGTTCAATTTCAGAAGCTGCTTCTATTAATGAAAGGGTAAACTTCAAATTCAGAAATACTTTGGTCTTACAAGTTGCAAATAAAAACTATTAAATTGATCATTATCTCGGTCTCAATTGCTTTACTTTTTTATCTGATGGTCTTAAGGTGAAAGAAAAGGAAGATGAGCATGATGTACAAGATGATCATGGTGTACAAGATGAACATGATGTAAAAGCTGAGCAGGATGTGCAAGATGAGCATGATGTACAAGATGAACATGATGTAAAATCTGAGCATGATGTAAAAGCTGAGCATGATGCACAAGCTGAGCATGACATTCAAGACGAACATAACGAACAAAATAAACAAGAGGAAAATTATGAAAAGATGCGCAAAGAGCATGAAGAATCAAGCCACCAAATTTCGATTTTGAAGCAGCAAAATATAGTTGAGCAACAAAATAGAAGCATCCAGGTAACTTTTTTCAATATATACCAGAATATGATGTTAACTTCGTTAAGGAACTAATGAGGTAAAATAGCTAATTCGATCCGAACTTTCTCTAGGAATTGAGAAACATTGTCCATGAAACAAAATTAGGAATGCAATTTATGCAAAGTGAACACCAGAAGGAGATCATTAATCTAAGTAAGTTTAATGACAAAATAAATCCCTCTAAGTCAATATTTAACAAAAAAAATATCAATTATCTAATCTTCTTGTCTAACCTTAATAGGCAAGCACCTACGTAGCCTAACCTCTGCTGCTTCGGGATATCATAAAGTTCTCGAAGAAAACCGCAAGTTATATAATGTAGTGCAAGATTTGAAAGGTGAATTGTAATGATCAAGACTTTATATCTATAATTTGTCTCGTTGATTGTTCATGTTCTGAATGAGTGGATGGTAAATAAAAATTTCATATTGATAGGAAATATTAGAGTATACTGTAGAGTCCGACCTTTCTTGGGTGGTCAACCAAGCCATTATAGCTCTGTCGTTAACGTGGAAGAGGGAAGTATCTCAATCGTAACAGCTTCCAAATACGGTAAAGAGGGGAAGAAAACGTTTAATTTCAATAAAGCATTTGGTCCTTCTGCAACCCAAGGTTGGTCATTATTTGTCCTTCTTGTAGCTACTCAAGGTTTTTTTTTTTTTTTAAAAAAAAAAACGATTTCTCAGTTTGACATTTTTCTGTAATTTCCTTCAATATGAAGGAGTTTGATGAAATTGTGACTATGACCACAATTTACCTTTTTACTCATTGTATTTATCATCATTGCTGATATTACAGGAGAAGTTTTCGCCGACACACAACCTCTTATTCGTTCTGTTTTGGACGGTTATAATGTCTGCATATTTGCCTACGGCCAGACGGGATCAGGAAAAACATTCACTATGGTAATAGATTCAGACAACCTTCTTTTCACCCTCTCATTTAAACAACTTTGTTAGTTACTTTGACTATGTATTGATACAGTCTGGGCCAGATGACCTTACCGATGAGACCATAGGTGTCAACTATCGTGCACTAGGAGACCTTTTCTATCTCTCTGACCAAAGGAAAGACGCAATTTCTTATGAAATCTCTGTTCAGATGCTTGAGATTTACAACGAGCAAGTTAGGGACCTACTTACGACAGATGGTGCTAATAAAAGATATCCTTCCTTTGATAATATACTAATAGACTTATAACTTATATCCATACGCAATGTTCAATTATCGATTCTCTTTTAGCTTAATGTAATTCTTGACACCTGCATACGTTAGATATCCGCAATAGTTCCCTTAATGGCATCAACGTTCCAGAAGCTAACCTTGTTCGGGTTTCACGCACTTCTGATGTCATAAATTTGATGAACTTGGGACATAAGAATCGTGCTGTTGGTTCTACTGCCATGAATGATCGTAGTAGTCGCTCTCATAGGTAATGAGAAGATTGTTATCATTAGTTGTAGACTTTAGTATATGTACATTTTATAAGTCATCTAACTACTCATGGTAGTATTATTGCAGTTGTCTTACAGTTCATGTTCAAGGAAAGAACTTGACATCAGGAGGCACTATTCGTGGTAGTATGCATCTTGTTGATCTGGCAGGAAGTGAGAGGGCTGATAAAACTGAGGCTACAGGGGATAGACTTAAGGAGGCTCAGCATATCAACAAGTCACTTTCTGCATTGGGAGATGTAATTTCTTCCCTTGCTCAAAAGAGTGCACATGTTCCCTACAGGAATAGCAAACTCACTCAGCTACTTCAAGATTCTCTTGGTATGGTGTTTGCTATTCCTTTGACTACATGCGACATTGTTTTTCTCTCCTTTTGGCTAAGAATGAAGTGTTTTATGTGTCTTAGGAGGGCAAGCAAAGACTCTCATGTTTGTTCATATAAGTCCGGAGCCTGAAGCTCTTGGAGAAACACTTAGCACACTCAAGTTCGCCGAACGAGTTTCCACTGTTGAACTCGGTGCAGCGCGAGTTAATAAAGACAGTTCAGATGTGAAAGAGCTTAAAGAACAGGTTCTTGCATTAACTTTTTTTTATCACGATACCTTCAAATTGAATGTTTAGTGTGTTCTGAGTTTTTTTGTGAAATCATATTTGTCAGATTGTTAGTTTGAAGGCAGCCTTAGCGAGAAAGGAAGGAGAAGCAGAACATTTTAATCAATCTGGCAATGAAATACCTAAGTTGAAATCGTATGCATCTTCTCCTCCTATGCAGCGTCCTTTGAGTGGTGGTTCTCGTAAGCTACCAAAAGATGATTCTAGTAGCCCGGATGTAAGTAACATGCTATTTGCCTTAATTTAAGCAATTTGATAAATTATTAGAGGATCTTCAACCATGTGATTTATGGAAAAAATACTAATAACATAATCACTTGATGATTAGTTGAGACCTGGTGATGTATGTTGTAGGACCAGAAAAATGTTGCATCAGCGTTGAAAAGACAAAGCCTAGATCTACATGACATGCGTAGCAGTTCAACTCAATGGGCAACTGTTAGAAGTGAAAGAAAGGAGGATGACAAAAAATCGATTTCTGGAGATTGGGGTGATAAGATTTCCATTAACAGAAATGACAGTTTGACTAGCAATGATAGTGTTGTGGGACAGTGGGAAGTAGGAAGCAAACAACCTTCTCCCATGTTAAGTCCCACTTTTCTATCAGAGCCTTCTAAAATATGTGTAGACAACTCCTCGCATAAAAAGGATAACCAAGAAAATGTAGATTTACGGAGACCCAGTTCTGATATGACCACCACAGATGAATCAGATGAACACGAGATTGCTACTGTAGCTAGTGATTCTTCTGAAACAGAGTTGCATTGGCCACGACAAATACCTAAACCAATTACCGTCTCCAGTGGATTAGGCATTAAAGCAAAGAAAAAAACTAATCTCAGATCAATAAAGAACCCGGAAACCAGGTAATTTTACCCTCTTAGTTATAGTTTTTGATAGTTACTTTAGTTGCATATAAGCCTTTCAAAAGATATTAAATGTGACATTTGTTTTATTTTATTTGATTTTCCTACAACCTACAATTCAAATAGGAGTATGATCCCATCATTCATTCCTGCGCCCGTTCCATCAAGGAAACAACCCAGCCCAGTCACTCAAGGCAGAAAGCCCCCAGGATCTTCAGAAGTAAGGAGAAGGTTTGGGAGTAATGCAAAGTGAGAATATGTTCTTCTGAGGCTTTTCTCCTTCCTTGCTTCACTGCCTTTTATCACATTTTTATCATAAAGATATACTTCACATTCATTTTCTTCTTTAAATATTTATGACATCAAAGTGATCTTCTAAAGATTTAAGAAACATGTTGAATTGATTTATGTTATTGTCATCCACTGGGACAGAGAAATCATTTAAATGTTGTAACTCTTTAGAACTGGACCCAATTGATGTATGTGTATATTTAGAGAACTAAACTAATAGATTAGTAATTTTTTTTTAACTTTTTTTTGTATCTGTAATTTTGTCCGGAATTGAGCAAAAGAGACTTTTTCATTTTACATCTTGGTCAAAGCATTAAAGCAATTTATTGAGTTAATGTATTTAATTAGTATTCTTTGAACTGTTCTCTACAACATTACATTATCTATGCTTGTATGGAAGTTTATAAAACTAGACTTGTATGGTGTAACACATGGGTAGGAATATTTTTATTTTTGTAATATTTTATAAATTTGTTTTTCTATTCTTTTATTGGAATGACACTATTATTATGTGCAATTTCTTTATTATGCTTATTTTTATTACATCACTTTGTACTGTTTTAAACTTCAGATTATTATTATATCACTTTAATGTAGAAACTTTTTTCTTAAGATTATTGTATTATTTTACTGTTACAGTTTATTTTTTATATTTTATTAGTATACTTTATATTCATTATTAGCGTTTTTTTAATAATTATTTACATTTGGCTATATATATTAGTGTTCAGGCCGAGAAAGTAAATAATTTTAGGTTTGGTTAATAAACTAAACATATAAAGATATATGTTTTGATAATTGGATAAAACGATTGTATATTGTCAATTTATAGTTTCTTTCTTCTCAAAAATTTATAATTGTTTGAAATATTTATTATAAATTTATTTCATTGCTGCTAACAGGAAACTAATTTTCTATTATAGATAATTCAAAATTTAGATTATTCTAATACAAAATAATTTAATTTCTGAAATTTTAATTTTAACACATTATATAATAAATTTATATATTTTGATTTAAATAATTTATTATTATATATTTATTTTCAATTTTAAAAACCTTATTTCTTTAAGTAATATTTCAAATGTATCATTTGATAATATTAATTTTTTATTATTATTATTATTATTATGAATGAGCTAATTGCTACCCTTATGTCTATTTTCGGTTTTTAATACTTTCAGATAAATTACTAAGTTAGATCCTCTCTTTATTTATCTAATTCAATTGAATCCTTCTATTATAATTTTGATTTGACTTTCTTTTACTAAATTCAACCAGTCTCTTATTTTTTTTAAAACTTAAGAATTTTTCCAGTTAAATCCTATGATTTGCAAAGAGTGAAATTGCATGGTAAAGTCCCATGTTACCACCTGTCACATGGAGATCATTGCTATTCTCAGTGAAAATGAGAACAAGCCCAGACCCTTGTGAAGGTATCTGGGGAGCAAAAGTTGAACATCAGAAGATACATGTTTGATGTGAACATAGTATTTTCATAGAAAAAGCAAGTGAAAGGGCACACAATAAAGTGCAGTAAAGTGCTATATTAAAGTTAACAAAAAAACAACTTAATAGAATCAATTATTTTCTAAACAAATTCATTTTTAAAGACTACTTTTTGGTTTTATTAATTCTGGACACTAAAATAATAATGCTTACCAAGTTAAAGGACCAAGTCTTTACAAAAAAGTATTTTAATCAGTGTTTTTGAGAATTGGTTACCAAAAGTAGTATCATACTAGTGTGACAATTTTTAATTTGAATTTTATAAATAGAAAAAATATAATTGAAAATAATTAAGTTAGATGAGATTAGAGTAACAACATTTGGTAAAATTGTTTGGAAAAGGGAAGTTGTGTGTGTAGATTGTAAATATGGAAAAGAACAGGATTACCCCCCCCTTACCTTGGTTAAGTGTGTTTTAATTTAGAAGGAATATTAGGACAAAAATGTCATTATGAGGATTCCTTGCTGTAACAAAAACTAAAAGGACTCCATTGTGCGCGTTCTCTATCTACCAATCAAATCACAGTCACGGAGCAAAGCTCTCTTCTTCTCCGTCACTGCATCTGCCACGCTCATTCTCTCTCCTCTCTAGGGTTTATCGGCATTTCATCTCAACCTATCTTCTTTCCAAAATGCCGTCTCCACCGCTTCCGCAATCCAACAGCTAGTGCGCCTGGTTTTGCCGATGTGCAATGTACTTCATTCTCGCTCCTCGATCTACTGCATTTTCATCTCTCACTTAATTTTCCTTGTCATTTCCAATTTTAGATTGTATTCATTCAATGTTTTATGTAAACAGTTTTCACACTTTTCCTATCCTGTTTTTTTCACCTAAATTGAGCTGAATGGTGAACAATTTAAACAATTCCGTGTTTCTCTTTAAACTACATTATCGGTAATATCAAATTAGGTGAGACATTGGCTCGCAATTAATTCTTCTTGCGGTGATTTCATCTGATTTTGATATTTTATCTGAGACATTTGATTTTATTTTTATCTTTTTGTGAGCGTGAAGCTTAGGCTCTGGTTTGTTTCACTTTAATGTGCGTTATTATACCTCACAGCATCTTTTCTTCTGGATTTATTGCTTCACACGTTGATCTTAGTTGATAATAAATAAATCTCGTCGATTGATATATCACACGTAGATCCAGTAGATGACAGCTAGTCTTTTGAATTTTTATTGATTTTTTCCTCGAATTCATTTGGACGGTTAGGTATATTTTATTCGATGCTGTTCCAGAAATGTTGAATTCTGAACTGAGGTAAGATGAGTAGGGCTGAATTGTCGAGGACGAAGCCACCGCCGGTTCCACTGGGGACTCTGATTGGCCGTGAGATTCGAAATGGAAAAGTTGAAAAACCTTTCGTGAAGTACGGACAAGCTGGATTGGCAAAGAAAGGAGAAGATTACTTTCTGATCAAGACAGATTGCCTCAGGGTTCCGGGGGATGCATCAACGGCGTTTTCTGTCTTTGCGGTATTATTTTCTCTTGGTTTTTGCCTATATTTACTTAAGTTGTTTGACATCTCGTTAGACTTTGGGAAGTGTTTGAACATTAGGAAATGAGAATATGGCCTTGCCTATATTTACTTAAGTTGATTGACATCGCTTTAGGTTTTGGAAGTGTTTGAATATTAGGAATGAGAATTTGGCCTTAGCTAAGGTCTTCGTTGGATAAATTTTTATGTTATCACTAATAGGAGAAGAAGAAAAAAGAAGATAATTTTTTTCGTAAGTAAAAATATCAGCCTTTGCAGATTAATTTTATGTAAGTTTTCTCATTTAATTTTTCTATAAACTGAAGTGCATAAATTGTTTTTAACCTACGAAAGAAGTTTGATTCATTTTGCTTTTCATGTTTTCTTTTATAAGCATTTATGGATAAGTTTATCTAAATAAAGCCTAAGACTGAATTGGTAGTTGGTTCTGAATGGTGCTTTCTCTGGGTTAGTAGGTGGTCTCGAATGGGAATTGAAGCGCATTATGTTTCTCTCTTTTACATTTCTCAGTAATAAAATGGAGCGTTAATTTATTCCCACACTGTTACCATATTCATGAGAAATTCTTGATTGCAGATCTTTGATGGGCATAACGGGATATCAGCTGCTATTTTTGCAAAAGAAAACTTGCTAAGTAATGTTTTGAGTGCAATACCCCAAGATATTAGCAGGGATGCATGGCTTCAGGCCCTTCCTCGTGCACTGGTTGTTGGCTTTGTGAAGACTGACATAGAGTTTCAGCAAAAGGGTACATACAAAATATTCTTTGCTTGCTTCATAGATATTTTCTGCTTGCTTAAGCTGATCTTTTAATTTCATATGCAGGTGAAACTTCCGGAACAACAGCTACATTTGTTTTGGTTGATGGATGGACTATAACTGTGGCATCTGTTGGGGATTCACGCTGCATATTAGATACTCAGGGAGGTGTTGTTTCTCTCTTGACAGTGGATCACAGATTGGAAGAGAATGCAGAAGAAAGGGAGCGTGTGACTGCCAGTGGGGGTGAAGTAGGAAGGCTCAATGTATTTGGAGGCAACGAGGTATGATGCAATCACCTTTGTGCTTTGTAATAAAGATTGCTTAAACTTAGCAGTTTTGGCCTGCAAATATATTTATAGGTTGGGCCTCTTCGCTGCTGGCCTGGTGGATTGTGCCTGTCTAGATCAATTGGTGACACGGACGTGGGAGAATTTATTGTGCCAATACCACATGTTAAGCAAGTGAAGGTGAGCTAGTTTCATTATTATGTTTTTGTTTGCTGACCTATTTATGTGTTCATAAACATTTGTCTATTGATCTCTCAGCTTTCAAATGCTGGTGGAAGACTTGTGATAGCCTCTGATGGTATTTGGGATGCTTTATCATCTGATATGGCTGCCCAGTCATGTCGGGGTCTACCTGCAGAGCTTGCTGCAAAACTAGTGGTTAAGGTGTGATTGTTTTCAGGCATTCTTCCATTGCTTTTCAGGAATGGATGTCCAATATCTAGTAAATCATTTGTTTTGTTCCTTTTTCACAGGAAGCTCTAAGGTCAAGAGGCCTCAAGGATGATACAACCTGCCTTGTTGTAGATATTATTCCTTCAGACCTCCCTGTATTACCTCCAACTCCAAGAAAGAAACATAATATGCTAACTTCGCTTCTATTGTTTGGAAAAAAATCTGAGAAATCTGTGAACAAAGCTACCAATAAGCTTTCTGCAGTTGGTGTTGTGGAGGAGTTATTTGAAGAGGGTTCTGCAATGCTTACTGAAAGGTAAGTTCTTCCATTATGGAGCCTTTACAATTACTGGCTTGCATGCTATGTCTTGAAGTGCAATCAACTTCACTGACAAATGAATGAAATGATTCCTTTGGCACGTGGGTGTATATGTATGGGCAATTTTTAAATTCTGTATTTTCTTAAAATGCAGGCTAGGTAAGGATTTTCCGATTAATAAGAATTCTGGTATTTTCCGCTGTGCGGTTTGCCAAGTGGATCAACCCCCCGGTGATGGCTTGTCGGTGAATTCTGGACCTTTTTTCTCTCCTGCATCTAACCCTTGGGAAGGCCCATTCCTCTGCGCAAACTGTCGGAAGAAGAAAGATGCCATGGAAGGTAAAAGGCCAAGCAGAACCACCGTTATAGCATAGTAATTATCTAGTATTACAGTAACATAGTAAATATTAGTATAATTTTTCTCTGGCAGTGTGAGCATGGTTGATTTTACATTTGCGGTGGTGATTGTCATAGATGTGTAAGAAATGGGTTGAGAATTGAGATAGGTCTAGTAGGTTTTTGGAGCTTGCTGTAAGTTTGATTCTGGCTTTTGCTCAGCTGTTGGACTGACTGACAGAACAAACAACTTGTATCTGGTAGATAAATTCTAGTGGAATGTGCTAAAGGCTTGTATTTGTAAGTAACTCAAGCTTTTGTGGCTGCCTCTCTTTTGAGAGTGCTTCAATGCTATAGCCCAAATGAATGTGTCTCTTCCTGCACCCCTCAATTTGAACCTCCATCCTCACAGTTTTCAAAATAACTATTTTACCATTCTTTAAATCTTCTGGAACACACTTTCCGAAGTTTATGAAATACACTTTGGAATATATTTTCTAAAACTGGATAAGATTTTCAAAACTACGATTTTTGGAATAAAATTTCCAGAATGTATAAAATATTTTCTGGAGCAAGTTTTTTGGAATGAAATTTCTAGAACAGAACAAATTTTTCATAACAGGATTTTCACAACAAACTTTTCATAATATGTATAATATCTTTTGAAATGTGTTTTACGGAATGAGTTCTCCAGAATTAGTTTTCTAGAACATATGAAATGTTTTTATAGAAGAGCTTTTCAAAATGAGATTTTTTTTTTAGCATTGTTTTCCTCGTCTTATATAGTAGTGACACTGCAACGATGGCAACAATAGTGGTGGGTGTAGTGAGGGAGAAGCGGATGGGATAATTCGGTGAACTGTTTTATAGGGTTTGTATGGAGGTGCAGTTAGTAATAATGGATGCATGAAGCAAAAAAATGCTTAATGGACTGTCGCATTTATGAAGTAGGATAAATTAGTAAAACAGTGTTTGGTTTTTGTTAGGACGGATTCTTTATGCACTTCAATACTCTTGTTCCGCACCTTTATAAGTTTTAAAAATATCAAAACTTTCTTTGTAAAAATAATCAAAAGAACTTTCTATACTTTCTATCTTTTTTACAAAAAAAAATAATAAACTGCATGTTTCGTATCGGTTTACATTTTGAACAAAAACTAAAATGATCCGATAAACATTTTAGTTTTTTTTAAAATATAAACTGGACACGAAACATCTGGTTTATACGAAGTTTATCTTCTCCAACACATATTTACTCTCGATGGCAATCCAATTATCAAAAAATTAACTACTCTAATCATCAATATCCTCACAAATTGCTAATAAAACATCAATTTTTTTTTTTTTACTTTTTATTTGTTTAAAGCTTTAATTTAGATTGAAGCAAATAAGCAGCTTCTCCTCCCAGATCTACGATGCGGACGTTGTAGACTCTCACCCACACACACAAATCGCTTTTGTTGTCGGTGAAGATGAAAAACAGATACAATGACTGAACCGAATGCTACACTTAATCGGATGCAAACAAAGAAATAATGAAGCATATAAGAATGGTTAAGGAGATAAATGGGGTAGAAAGTATTTTGATATTTTACTATTAATCATTTAAGGATATATTTATAATCATTTAAGGATATATTTATATTGGATTATGGAGGTGCAAGAGGAAAGTATTGGGGTGGAGAAAGAATCCGTCTTTTGTTACAATTAATAATACATTCTTGGAAGTGTTGGGTTTGTTGACTTAGAAGAATACGTGGACAAAATTGCTATCGATGATAGTGTAGTTTGATGCTAGGGATTGTTTACAAATAAGTGTTTTTATGTATTAAGAGCTGTTTTCTCCAGTTATTTTCGTTTGGTGTTTGAAAAAAAAGGCAATAAAAGTTATTTTACATTTTTGAAGAATAAATATTATAATTTTATTTAAACATTACTTTACCTAATGGATATTTTCATTACAAAGTATAAATTAACATTTTAATAGTAGTTTTTTTAAAAATATTTCTTTCCATCTTTTTTCTTAATAACTGGTTTTTAATTCTACTTTATTATATCAGGACGGTTTAATCTAATATCACTTCACGACTTTTCTCGATAAAATTATACTGGTATGGTTTGATTTATATTTTAAATGACTTGTGATTTCTAGGTCTTATTTAGTCTTATATTCTATTATTATAAAATTAATTTTAAATGTAACATTTAAAAATTAAATTTCTATTTTTATAAGAAGACAAGTTAGCACAAGACAAAAGGTGACTTGCAAATAAGATTATATACTTATTCTAATCATGATGCTTGAAAAGCAACAAATTCACTGTTCTTACAACTTTCTCTTGATGTAAATCAACCCAAAGCATCTTACAAGAGTTTTATTTTTCCTATATATATAAAGTTTAATGCATTATAAAAATTTGATAAAGTAATAATAATAATAATAATAATAAACTTATATTTACTTAAATGCTTAGTCTTTTAGACTTATTTTTAAATTATCTAAGATACAATTTTTTTAATCAAACAAAATTTAAAAAAAATCTTAAGTATGATATTTTTCTAGAAATGATTAGTGTAATCTAGACTTGATAAAAGCCGAGACATAGATTTTTATCGGATAACCTAATAAATTTTTACCACGGGTTTCTATAAAAAAGAATATATATATATATATATATATATATATATATATATATATATATAATATGTTTTGAAAAGATATATTTTTTAGGTCACGTTTGAATTTGAAGAGAGAGAAAAAAATGAAAGACAAATACTTATTTTACAAGGTGATAATTTACATCATAAAGATTAAAACATGAAAAGATGAATAAAGTACTGACTAAATTAGAAAAAAAAAAAATTGTTACAAGAATCAAATCAAACTGTACATTTCAATCGAAAAATGGCTGAATCAATCTAGTATTTTGAATCGTAAAATCAATTTAAAATTTTGATGAATGAGTTGACAACGGTTCAACAATCTTTAAAATATTATTTATGTTATTTTTATGTTTTTCTAAAATAAATAGATGTTATTTTTCTAAAAGAAACTTATAATTATTATGTTTTGTTAAACTAAAACTTAAATATTATGAAATATTTGATTTTTATGTGTATTTTGAATACTAAAAACTTATAAAATGTATTGTTTTCCAATTTGTAGTATGACTAGATTATGATATTATATTTTTCTAATTTTATTTTTTATATAGAATATAATCATTATAAATCGACGTTTTAACATGTTCAGTACATCTTAAATCGACGTTTTAACGGATTCAAATTTTTAAAATGAGAAAAATAATTAATATTTCTTTGTAAAAACATAACGTAAGTTGTAATGAGACTCAAAATTACCTTTCCTTAACAAACCTACAGTTTTTAGGTATGAAAAGCTCCATGTATAGACCATAAAAATTTCTGTACCTTCAACCTTATGTTCCACTGCGATGGTGTTTTATAATAAATTACTTAATTTTTTAAACGAAAAATAAATCAATATTTTTATTACAACCCAAAAAGAAAATTAAAGTTATTACGATGATAGTTATCTGCACAGAAAACAAAATTGAAATAACAATTCTTAAAACTATAAAAATCTGTGTACGTGCTTATTTTTTACTCACTTATCAATGAATCTTTGTCATTTGAAGAGACATGATACGCGGATCCACAGATTCAACTAACCACTGGTTGCTATCTCATACGAATCTGGTTTGAAATATTATTAAATGCTTATTCAACATTTGAAGGACATAGTTGAAACAGGTGTTGCACATTAAAGTGTTTAAAGTGGTTTAGTCAATTATGATTAGGAGTGTTTTGGGTAATTATAAAATGGTGTAATTATAAAATGGCACACCAGACCCACTATGGGATGCAACTTGCCTCTTAAGGTGCTCCCATTTTCAGCAGTGGTGCCCTAATAATAAAGTAGTAAAGGACAAACCACTTAACTTTCTAAATGGGATATTAGGGCTTTAATTGTGTTCTGGTTTACACGTAGAATATGATGTAATCCTGTATAATCAACATTAATTAAATATAAAGCACGATCTTATGTTCTTTAAGAATGATTGTCTTGCTAAACCACCTGTCAAATCTGTAATCCACTACAGCCTTTACCCATAATATATGTAAAACAAATTTCAGAAAATTAATCCCAAGCTCCTATCAAATTGCCCAATTAAATCAGTAATATTTAAACTCAAACCAGAAGGTGACACCTAAGTCATAATTAATACCATGATAATCTTAATTGAATCTTGTCTCCATTTGTTATTAGGAGGAGTGTAGAGTGGGATAAGGTCAGCTTTTGCCTTCATTTTTCTTTTGAATTAAATGTTTTTTTTTTGTCTGGTTTGAAGTTTTAGAAAAAATTTATATGTTTAGATTTATGAATAATCTATTTAGTTTTAGAAAAATTGTGTATTTTTTTAAATAACTGTTTTATATATAATCTATTTTTTAAAAAACACATTTGTTTGAAATGAAAAAAAAAAGTAAATAAATAAAATTTTATGACAGTGCTGGTACTAAATGTGGTGAACACGTGTTAGTGGCAAAGGGATGATGAAAAATAGTAATAAATACAATTGTGGAAACAACCATGATAACAGAAATAATTGAAACAAAAGTTGAAATAAATCTTGTTTTTTTATTCATAAACTAATAAAACATCTTAGAATCTTTACTGTTTGGAAAATATCTTCATTCTTTTCTCTTGAATATCCGAACATTTTGCTCTAATGTAAGTTTCCTAACCCTACACTAAAGGCATTTAAAATGTTTTGTATTAAAAGCTTGAGTAGTAAAGTAGGTTAAATAAATATTGTGGTATTACAGATTGTTTCATAATAAAGTCGTGTATTAAATATAGCAAATAATAATAAATAAGTTCTTTCATAGGTGGGACCTTTTTAAAATTTCTAAATACTTATAAATAGAGAAACAATTTTTCACGTAATTAATGTGAAAAAAAGATATTTTCATGACAATTTTATTAATATCAGCTCTTATGACTTATATTATGTAACTAAAAGTAAGAGAAAATGGAAAAGTATTACGTTACATCAATGTAATAAATGTTTCTCCTCAATAAAAATCCTTTCAGTTTTAATTACATGGAATTAACTCTAATAAAAGTTATGAAAATGATAAGGCTTTCCCCAAATATAATGTTAGCAGGAAGACTCTTTATAACTGAAAGTTATATAAAAGTTATGAAAAGTGTAAGTTTTTACCCAATATAATGTTAGCAAGACTCTTAAAACTGGAAGTCCTATAAAATTTTAAAGACAGATTTTTTTGCGAACCAAAAATCATATAAAGTTTTAAATGTGGAACAAACCCATAATTACTGAAAATAATTTTAATGAATTGGTTTGATTGAAAAACATATCAGATAATCGATATGTTATTAATTGATTGGATAATTGATTTATAATAAATATTCAAGATTTAATAAAGTTTTAGTTAAAAGTTTTATCTCAAAATTCAAATGAGTAAACATTAATCAAAACAAAATAATCTTATATTTCGTCTATTAAAACTATTCAAATGATCATAATATAAGTAAAATTAAATATATGAATAAAATTATAAATATAATATGTGTATATATATATATATACATATTGTTTTTTCCTTAAATTATAATAAAATTAATGATATGTACATTAAAAAAAGTTACAATGAAAAATTGTAAAATTATCATACAATTTTTTTAAAAATTTTATTTTAACTACTTTTTAAAATAGTTGCAAGATATAAAAAGTCTGTATTTGTCAAAAGAGGAGGAATCAGTTCAAAAATCCATTTTATATCAAACATCACCTCTTAGATTAAAAGTACGGCATTTTTAAAAAATGACATGTATAATTTCGTTAATTGAAAAACTAATCGATACTTTATATGTATTTATGTTGGGGTAACGTGCATTTTAAAAGCACGTAAAATAAGAATATTTTGTTATATTTTATGTTCATTTAAACTTTTTCAAGATTAATAGAAAACATTTGCTAGGATTGTAATCATAAGTAGCTAGTGCTTGTACGGATTTAAGCATCAAATTGATTTGAAAACTCACTTCCATAACAATTTTATTAATTTATTTTGTTCGAATATTAAAAGGAAAAAGAACAATGATTAGAAAACTTACTTTCTTATTTCTTTTGTCCAAATATTAAAATGATTTTATTCAAATGTTTTTAGACATATTTTAACGAATAAAAGTGCAACAATATATGCATAAAGTAGATAGTCGAAGCTTAGATTTTTTTTATTCTACAAGTAAAAAGGTTGTGCCACACCATCTTAGTTGTTGTAGCTATATTTGAATTTATTAGTTGTTATCTAGGTGTTTTAGTGTTATTTTTCTATAACACATCGAATTATTATATCTGAAAGCTCTAACAATTTTTTTTTTTAGTTTTGAAAGTTTTGAGTGTTATTTTTTTCATAAAGACAAGTTACAATGGAGTAACATTGACCAATTACTTAATTATGTTAATTATTAATATTATAATGAATAAAATAAAAGAAATAATTTAGATTCTACTTAAAATTAGAAATGAAATTCTATTATAGTAATTAAAAAAAGCAATATAACTAAATTCATGATTTTAATTTAAAGATAAAACTAAGAAATATTACATAATAACTTAATACAAATGAACAATAACTTGTACATAAGATAAACAAAGTCACACTGTTATTAAGATTTCTCTTAATTACAAGTAACACAATAATATTATATTAAAAGAGTTCTTATAGCCACGTGACACTAAAAGCATAATCTTATTTAATTAGGAGACAACCATTGTAACTCAATCCCATAATTCCAAGTTTCAAGAGGGTCATCAGGCGTGAAATCTACCAAAGAAGTATAAGCTGTGCAACTCCCAATCTTGACTCTAATCTTATGAGAATTCATAGCTGAGTCTTTTAAGTAATGACAACAAAGAGTGTTCATACAACCAGATCCTTCTTCCACCTTTTTCTCAAATTGCCTGCAAATACTATGTGAAGTACAATTGAGTGGAGATTGAAGGATATTAGTAGTACAATTAAATAATAAGACAGTGTTATGTGTAGATATATTGAAAGGCAAACTTTCATCAAGCAACAAACCTCCCATTAAGAGATCAGAAGAATAACAAGTGTTTTCTAAAATAAGAGGTGGCCTAATCACAAGTTTGTTAGCACTTGGATCAATTCGAAGAATCTTATAGTAAGTTCCTGTTGCAGAAAGAAACTCCAACTGATTATCATTACAATAAACTTTGTATCTTCCATCTCCACAATTCTCATTTGTACTGAGAGGATATGGAACACTAGACTCTCCACAATCCGAACAAGAATTTAAAATTGATGCATTGATTACTAAACTAATACTAGCCAGTAGAAAAAGTTGAAGAAGTATCATCTTTCCTTGAAGAATGAGAATAGAAAGGTTCATCTCTTAATTAGAAAGTAAGAGTTATACAAGAATGTCATCTATTTATACTACCACATGACACATTTCTTTTTTGAACTCAATATATTTTATTTCAAAAGCAAACATTTTATATAGTTTTCAAAGAATGCAATGTGAGGAAATCAATAAAAATAAAAGACAAATCTTTACTTTTGCTTAGGTATTGAGTTATATTACTTAAATTACAATAGTTAGTTATTGCACATATTTGGTGAGTTGAGATGGATGATATATTTTAGTGAATAATTAATTATTATGAGTGTTATGAGTAAAATGGCACACCGAACCAGAGTCACTATATCATGGGGCCGTATTTGCCTGTTTAAGGTGCTCCCATTTCCAAAAGTGGTGTTCCAATTATTGGCTGTTCTTCAACCACTTCATGTGTCTAACACTTTAGTCAAACAATGTTATGGTTCATATCTTGCACACGTGTTGCTGCATTAAATTCAACAATTATCATTTTCTTAAGAACGATCTTGGATGATATCAAATCCCTGTCCACTACACCATTTATATACTTTTCTGCATAAATACTCTCCAAACAATTTTGTAATTATTACTTTTAGGTATAATGAAACATTAGATTTAAGAATGGATGCATATGTTGACGTTGTTTAGTTATTACTATCTTTGAATGCTTAAAGATTATGTGTTGTTGTTTCAAATGTTATATTTGAATGTTATTGTGTGTTATGTTTTTACGATTTAAAGTTACAATTTAAAAAAAATATTTTTACTAAATTGGGATATCAAATTGAAACACAAATATATGGTTCAACTTGAAAGCATCATTATTACAGAAATCAGAATTTGGAACGTGATACATCAACTAGTAAAAGAGTTATTTGTTGATTTTTATCTCAAAAGTAAAATAAAGTCTCTCTAATAATTAAATAAAGATATATTACATAAAGATAACACAAAATGTCACTGATAATAAATAAAGACGTGTTTATAATTTTCACATATGATATTAGCAATTATTTTATTTTGTCAATTTTATTGCATAATATATTTGGACTTAAATAAATCAACTACTTTCTCACTTATCAAAAGTAATGATTAAGTTTATTTAATATTATTATTTATTTAAATTATATTTAATAGAAATAATATTTAAATTTAAATATATATTTTTTAATTGATATATTAATAGAGTTGAGCTGGTTGAAATTTGCTTATATAGCACGATTTTATATTTGAATCCAGTCCGGAGAAAAAAAAAAAAAGCTAACGAGATCTTTTTATTTAATAATGAAATTTTCTGGAAACAGTATTTTTTTATTAATGCATAAAAGTACGTGAATAAATATATAAACTGAATTAATAGAATGATGAAAACTAGAGTTGGTAGAAGAGAACTTTGCGAATATTTTTTGAAGCAGGAATAGAAAGACATGTATTACGGTAGCTATGACTCGTCTTGCTCATAAAAACTTTCTATTATAAATGTATACATAAATTCATTTCTTTTTATTTTCTGTAAGTGCTTACAACATAACAGATCTTAGGTTGTTTCACTTCTTTTCTTAATATCATGTCAGTTTTGACTAAGTTAGTTTTTCATGCGCCACCATTTATCTTCCTACGATATTTTTATATTAATAAATGTAATAGATAATTGATTGATACTTTTAATATATATACATCATTTAGTTATATTTTTATTGCAATTAAATTAAAATAAATTTGACAAAAGAAAAATACACTCGTATATACTTTTAACTTATGGTTAGTTAGTTAGTTATAATTAATATATATTATAATTTGATCACACAAATTTAATCCCGCACGAATCCAGCAGAGCTACTGGAAGAAACATTAATTATATTTGTGACTTCTACTCTTAAATAAACAAAATGATTCACACAACCACACTTCTGATTATGAATTGTCGTTCATATTTTGTTTTGTTGTTTTCGTTCTCACTTCATTCAACATCAGTGGCGCTTATAGACCTTATTTACTGCAAACAAACATTTTTTCACAGAAGGAAATGGTGAGATCTCTCTTTGGTTTGATCCCACCACAGATTTTCGTAATTACACGCTTCTCGGGAACCAAACACAAGTAGTGTGTGTAAGTTTTTTTTTTTTTTTTTTGCCTTTCTTTGATGTCTAAACTTCTAAACTTTTTTTCATAAAGAAACTAAACGAGTCAAGTTTTTTTGTGGAAAACACCCCATCAGGATGTTCCTGAGGGAATTGCTTCCTGCACCTCTTCCTTTGTTCCTCCACCTTATCATATTTTTAAAATATTAAAATTATTTTTGAAATGTAAAAATAACTTTTGAAATTAGTATTTTGAAATAGATATTGAGAGTCTAAAAATAACTTTCAGAAGTCAAAAACCAACTACTAAAAACATTTTCCATAAACATTTTCGATAGCCCTCATTAGCTTTCGGAATTCATTTTCCGGAAGTCATTTTCGGAAACCAATTTTTGGAAATGTCTTATCCCACATACGATATCAAAACGCTTAAATCAAAACCCACTCACCTCCAATCACTAAGAACGCCACTGGTCGGAAAACTCTACACCGCACCACCAGGGACAGCCCACCACACAATTTGGAACAGTACAACCACCACAACTCCTCTTTCCTTTCAATAATCTGTAAGGATAATGGTGGTATTTACAAAAAGTGATGGGATCATGAGTAGGCACATAGGCCTCTGATGGAGCTCCAGTGGATTGGAATGAGGAATCATTTGAGGCCCACTACCACGATTCGGCCTTGATGTTTGCCAAGCCCATAACTCCAACTATCAGCAAGAATGTCATTCCTGGAAGTTGTGGTGGAATGTCTGAACTCCTAAAAATTTGGCTACAACAATGTGCTAAACAAGTATTTGAATGATGATTATTGTACTAAAAAGCTTCAGAGTCCTGAGTGTCAGGATTCATGGGCAAAGAAGCTTGTCAAGTAAACATTACTCGTGAGGAATAAAATTCTTTTTCCATTGTTTGGATATATTATAGTATAATAACCACAAGTTTCATTCTATCGTTAGAATATTGAATGAAATGCAATTAATTTGAGATGGGCTAGATAGAGCAGCAAGCAATTTCACTTAAAAACTATCTCCAATTTGATAATAAACCTTTAATCAGAGTGGTTATATATAAAGACTATGTCTCTAGCTTTTCTTTCATGCTTGCATTCCCAGTTACTAGCTTTCTAGTCCGGACGTCAAAGCTCTTTCTGTTTTTCAACGGGTTGGTACAGTTACCAATGTTGTTGCTGATCAAAAAATAAAAGAACCAATGTTGTTGCAGATAATGAAACAACTGCTACATTTAGATAACATGCTACATTGTATGGCACTGTAACTTTAATTTAACAGAAGAAACCAAATTAACTATTTTTAACAAAAAAATAGACTAAATTTTTTATAAAAAATCCAAATATAATGTCCAGATTGAGGAAAAAAAAAAACTATTTAGCCTTTCAGATAATGAAAAAGTTTAACACCTCCATCACCTACCACTCCATTCCATCTTTTTTATTATTTAATCCAAAAGTAGCCTTAATTCAAATCCCGTCATTCCTATGCATATATTTATATTTTATTTTGCCATACAAGTGTCGTAGTTGCAAATCTTTAAAACTTACAGCTGCTTCTCCCTCTTTCACAAATAACAAGTAACTTTCTGGAACGTCATTGGCTTCATGGCACAAATAAACAAACAACTGTCTGAAAAGTCAAGTCACATTATGTCATCCTAGGAAGCAATGCATTATCGATCTGTATGACCAACAGATTTCATACAAATGTGAGGGCAATGGGCAGGATTCGCATTGTTGGCAAGTAAGAGGTAAACTACAGTGCAGTATAAATAATGTAATCCAGTTGACTAGATCCAATTTCGGTATACAAGACATGAGCCTGCTGCTAAATATTTGCCATTTTTATGTCTAAATTGACCCTGAGAAGACCTTGATTAGGGACAAATGGGGGGATAAAAATCTAAAAATCTAAGGTGATCAAATTACAGATGGAAAGAATATGCTGGTATGGTACAATGAATGTTCTTATCTTTGAGTCTGATCGGGTGTGTGGTTGCTTGTTGTAGATGATGATGCTGTCCTACCGTTGACCATTCCATTATCCATAGGTGGACTGGTTCCCCATTTACCTTCTGATTCACTGGGCTCTATCACTTTCACGGACCCATCTGTCAATCCAACGGCAAATTGATTGGGCTCTGTGGGATGAGCCGCAACAACAACAGGATACACAGATTGGTTCCTGCAATAAGAATTACACAATATCATTCCCAAATTCAGTTTCAATCCAAGGATTTTGCAAATCACGATTTCACGAGATGACAACAAGACTTCAGAATACATCCTTAAATTTCAATGTTTTGAACAGTGAAGGGTCACATAAATTTCATTGGGTTTCATGTACTGGCCAGAAACTTACACACTTAAAGCCGCAGGTGAAAAGTACGTGGATAGTGCAATACGACATCTCAGTCTCAAGCTGTCGGCATCAAAAACCCCAGTGTTTCCATCGCAAAATGTAGCATATATTAACTGACTATTGCAGGAATAAGCTGCATACGATATGGGAGCAGCCAGAACATCTTGAGGAACCCACTGCAGCAAGTTATCTCAATTTCAAGTTTTGATAGCAACAAGAAGCAATATCAATGCCATATAGAAAAATTCTCTTTACCTGCCGAATCCGATCCATCTTAGAGGCGTCATATATTGCCAACTGAGTCTCATGGACTACCAGTAGCCGGATTTGGTCTAAATGGAACTGCACACGAGTATCACCAACAGGAGCCTTTCCTGCGGGCAGTTGTATAGGAACTGACTTTCTTTTCTCCCATGTATCAATGCTCCATACACAGAGCTGCACGGAAATTATTTCAGTAAAGTAAACTGGCACAAACAATAAAGAAAAATGATACAGAACAGAAAATTATGTTTTGGTACCTTCCTTGTAAAAAAATTAAATGAAGTTAATTGTGATTTAATTTCATTTTAGTCCAGAAAATACAATACGTTTCTAGAAAATTGGCTTGTAAGAGATTTTGTCCTCTCTTATATATATTATAATTTGATCATAAATTTAGTCCAAGGAATAAAAATTTATATTGGCTCAATAGTGGTTGAATAACGAGTAGCAACATAGGTCTAACAACTTTCATTAAGATTGATTCTAATAACTTCTTAGTAAAGGAACTATAAACCTAACTTAATCTCATAAAATCATTCAGTTTGGAAAGCGAGATTGCCACTCACTTACATATTATAATTTAAATATATTTTTACTTGACGTGAGATCTCCAATAAAGGATATCTTGTTATCTTTTACACTGGAAAATAGATCTAAGGTAACATTGAATAATTACAACAATCCAAAGATGGGTAACTAAGAGATATCACCAAACAAATCATTATGCATAGAGGCTTTCCAAATCACTGAATCTAAAATGAAAGGAAAACAGTTAACGACATACTTGAGCATCACCACCAGCTGAAACCAGGATGTTAAGGCAGGTTGAAAAGGCAAAACCAGTAATTCGCTTTTGGTGACCCTTCAATTTGGATTTCACCTAGAAGATGCCCCCCAATAGAAAACAAGATAATTTAAAAAAAAAAATAGCATAATGCTTAAAAAGAAGAAAACAGTTAAAGATAGTAAAAACCTCATCCACTCTGACATTATAAATGTAAATTGATGAATCCTCCATCCCAATGGCTATGATGTTATTATCTTGAGGGTGGAAAGCCAGAAAGGTAGAGGCAGGGGGTGGTGGCATGAATGTTGTCATTACCTACAAGGAAAAAAAGAAAACATGATTAAAAATTAAGCTTCGCAGCTCAATGAAATATTGTGGTTGTATCTCCGGACATGTACCTTGAAAGTCATCATGTTAAATAACGAAACCTTTCCACCACAGGCAGACAAAACATATGAGTCATTCTTTGAGAGTGCAATGCAAGGAACAGCTTCATCAAGGTTGACACCCGAGACATCATTAGTCATAAGAAGACCATTGTTGGGTTGCCAATGCTGTGGAACAACGCTGGCAGTTGCCTAAAATCATATAAGCTTGAGAATTCTGTTCTCCATTGAAAGGGGGGAAGTAATCACGAGCATATAGAAAAGTAAGGATTAGAGAGAGATTATCATCACCTTCCCATTAGGATTTTGTTCACTACGAGCCCACTTCCACAGCCTCTGAACACCATTTGAACCAAGTGCCAATAGACCAGCACCAGAGTTTGTATACAAAAGCCGAACAACCTATGTATGACTCTTAAGAGTTAAAGAAATTCACAGTAACAAAGTTGTCAATACAAAATGGCAATCACACTCTAGTACAATCAACAAACCTTGCTGGAAGAATCTGTACTGTCAGGCATGGTAACTGATTGACATTGAACAGGATCAACAATTTCAGACAGCTGCCATGGTTTAGCTCTATCTATTCCCTCTTCCACAGTTCTAGGTTTGTCGGCATTTCGACCTGTGGGATCAACTCCTCCATTCTTCATTGAAAATGGAAAAACCAATCAAGAGTTGTGAAAAGTATTATGATGCAGTACGTAATTCAAGACCAATAAAGTAACTCCAGAAAGTATAATCAACCAAATATGATTTCATAAAGAAATACAGGCATCAAATAAAATAAATATCCAAAAGATGGTCATAATAAAAGAAACGAAACAGTAGTCATAATACTTCTAATTGTTAAGGTATGACTAGTATATCATTGTCATCATGCTAACATCATAATCACGAGAAGGGAGTTCACACGGAGATTCATACAAGAATTGGAGAAGGCCTGACAGGTGAGCTCCTTTCTACTTTACAGTTGACAGGACTAACATTAACAGCAGAAGAGACCGATGCCTAGATATCAGAAACCATATGGACAGTATTAATATGTATTTCGATCTAAATATCTAAATCAAAGAAAAGGTGAAGAAATATATCACAACCTTGATTGCAGCAGAGTCAATGGGCGACCTCAATGCTTCAAATCCTGGAGTTTCAACTGTTCTTAAGGATCTAAGGCCACTAACATTAGCAAGAATTTTGAATCCATTGTCTGCAGTAGTGACAGCAAGAAGATTTCCTTCCTTGTTGAATCTCAAGAGTGGAAGGGCCTGACAAGATTCATACAATTATATATGGTGTGTCTTTATAAATTGTAAGCTATATTAAAAAAAAAAAAAAACAGTTGAATCCACCTGTAATCCACCCTCTGCATCAGTGCTTGTTAGAAGATTAATGCTGTCCATCTCCCAAAATTTGATTTGGCCATCTTCACCGGCAGCCAAGAAGCGATTTTGGGTTGTGTCAAACTGCACAACACCGGCAGATTTCTTTCTGAACCCATTGTATGTTCTCTTAATAGCTCCTTCACTTTCATTCCATTCAACAAGAAATGACTCTCCGTCTTTACTAGTCCCACAGGAAAACAGTCTACAGAAATAAGGGAGGATAAATATGGAACATGTTAATCTAGTTCCACTTAATAATAGATCTCAATTAATCCAAACCCAAATCCTTCTTACCTACTTCCATCAGCACTGTAGAGCATTGTGGTATACCAATGGCCCGGGGCATCATAGTCAACCCTAGAGCCCGCATTATCGTACAACCAGGCTTTTATTTTGCCATCAATGGCAGTTGAAAATACAAACTGCAAAGTTACACTGACAACATTTAGTAACATCAAATGTGTTTACTAGAATAATTCAATCATGGACAAATGCACACATAACTCGTGTAAATACAAGGAGCACTCTTGGGCTTCGCTAGAATCAAATTATAACTCCTACAAAATCCAAAGAATGCACTGATAGAGAAAACATATCATATAATCCTTCTACCTGAATGCTCTCCTTGTGATGAGGACAGATAGAATATACAGGTGCCTCATGCCCCTCAAAGTTAAATAGTTTCCGTCCAGTCAAATCCCACACCTATTAAGAGTCTCTTCTTTAGACAACATAACATTTATGCATAATCCAAAATTACAAGGAGTAGATTTATACACCTTTATCAACTTATCATCTCCACAAGTCACAATACAGAGTTGTTTATTTGGATGTGCAAATGCCAAGTCATTAACACCACCAATATGGGCATCAACCTGCATTGGCAAGGAAATGTAAAACAAATTGCAAACACAACTTTGGTTACTTTTAAGTTGTTTATTTGGATGTGCAAATGCCAAGTCATTAACACCACCAATATGGGCATCAACCTGCATTGGCAAGGAAATGTAAAACAAATTGCAAACACAACTTTGGTTACTTCTTAAAAGAATAATCTCACCTCTATACGATGAGCCAGCTCATTTGATCCAATGTAGGAATACAAGTGAATCAAATGTTTAGTAAATGCAACACCTACAGTAAAGAAAACAGTAAGAAATTTTATTGTGACAGTTTCAAAATGGTTTTAAGGACATCACATACCCACAAAATTTCCATCCAGGCTCCATGTGACACGACTGACAGAAATAGGTACATCTTTGACCATAGCTGCCTGAGAAAATTAAAACTATAAAATTCCAAAGGATTTGAATTAACAAGCACCAATGATCACCACAACAATACACTTATTGTCTGGTTAGACCATAACCAAGGGTACTGTAGAAAAGCAAATATTGTACAGTATAAAAACTCGAAAAATGAAATTAAAAACCTGAAATGGTAACGAGCACGCCGAGATATCCCATATCTTGAACGGCTTTGTGACCAACCTGTCTCGCAACCCAAGTTCCCAAAGTGTAATTTCACCATTATTAGAACCAGCTGCTCAACAGAAATATGTAATTATGTTTTTGTCAGTATGTTAGAGCAAGATATTACACAAAATGCAATAAAGATAGAAATTACCAAGAAGTAAGGTTTGGTGTGAAGGATGAAAGTCCATGCTTGTCACAGAGGATCCTTGATGCAATGTCATTGCCACTGTTCTTGGTAGATCATCCAGTGACCAAGAGGCTTGTCGAGCAGCAGGATAGGAAACCTAAAAGATAGATATGAATCATAGTAACAAAAATCACCAAACAGTACAAAATCAGGAGTCTTATACAGCTTTGGAGCAGAAAAACCATTGGCTTCAAGAATACCCAGATCACATTAAAATTAAATAGAAAAGTTATCAAAATTACCTCCTCTAGAGAAGGAGCGGGCCGGAGTCTTTTCATTAACTGCTCATGATCAGCATTCTGATAATCAACCATGCCAGGAGTTGTTGGTGTTCTTGGATGCTTCAAGATAGACACTGTTTAAAAAAGGGCTGAGCATTAAAGTCATGAAACCATCTTTTACTGGATAACTAAATTTGTAAAATTCTAAGCAAAATTATCTTGATGGCATATCCAATAAAATAAAATTTCGGCTGTCTGTCCACCAATAACAATAATTATTTTCAAATGAAGGTAAATGAGTGAAAAAGTCTACAGTGTGTAACATGCAAAATTTAATAAAACTTACTATGATATATGTATAGACAAAAATAAGGTAACCACAGATTTTTTTAAAAGCTGTGGCGGTCGAGAGAATTGGATTTTAACCTTGATTCTGTGGGACAGGCATGTTTGATGCTGTGACAACAGCTGCTTGGACAGATGATGAAGCTGAGGCATTGACCATCCAACCAGCCAAAGCATTAGCATTAGCAGGTGCTGCGGCAGGGGGAAAGGGCTATATAAAACAAAATGGAAACAAAATATTGATTTATTAATAAATATGGTAAGTTAGATTGTAATTAATTAAAAATATAAGAAACCCATTTTATGAAATGAAAGATATCATACACCATGAGCTCCAAGTGAATTATAAGCTGCAGGCTTTGCAACGGCAGCAATTGGAAGATTGACAGGTGGAGGTGCTAGAGGACCATTAGGAGGTGAACATGTGTGGTCGGTGAATAAAGTCTTTATATCTGGGTTTGGCCTGGGGTTTTTGCATAGCTGGTGCTGCCAGTTTAAACTGCATTGATTAGGGACACAAATGGGTTAAGAAAGAAAAGGCAAGAAATAACAAGTTAAAAAACAAATATATATAATGAATAATAAACAACATATAATCAACTAAAACCATACACAATAGTCTATCAGATATAATATATGCACATTCTACAAGGCAAAAAGCCACACAATTTGCTTTGCATTAGCCAAGTAGAAAAACCACTTAACTATGAAAAAGTGAATTAAGAAAAACCATAAAGTCTAGTCAGGAGAGAAAGAAATAGAATCAGTTGAAATTATAAACTCACATCTATTTTAGCATATGACAAAATGAATAAATCTACAACTATAGCATTTACACCTTTGATTGATCAACGTCCGCAATCTTGATGACCTAAGGGTAGGGAAGATAAGTTTGTCACGGAAAAGAGGATTTGCCTCTATTAGCTTTTTCAGCTCTATCAACATGATCCCTCGAGCAGTTTTGGTGTCACCATACTTGGACAGCTGCTCATTTTCCCTGAAATTTAAAATGCAAAGGGAAAACAAAATAATCTTACAAAGTTAATTAATCTTGTAGGTCTACCGGTCATAAAAGGCAACAGGACACAATTTGGTAAACTCAGTTCTTCACAAACTCCATCCTTCTATTGTTTCACGAGTGTTAATCAAGATTCAAGAATATTGACGTTTGATTGGAATCATTTTCAAGGGTACCAAAATCAATGCAGTATTATATTGTATGTTCAAGATAGGATAATACCTGAAATTACTAAGAGTTAAAAGCTGGGTGATTTCTTTGTATAGTTCCTCATTGAAGGTGGAGAAAACTTTTAAATCACCCACTAATATCTCAACAGCCTTTGCCTTGTCTTGCCTAATTTAACAGCACCAAAGAAAAAACATGTGAAGTACCACCATCATAGGCGCAAACATCATTAGAAAATCCCTAAGCAATTCCAATTAATAGATACCTATCAAGTGCTTCCAGATATTTCTGCTTCCTGATTTCAAAGAATATTTTCATGGAGTATCTATTATCGTCAACTTTAGTAAACCCTGTTAAGTACTTCTCAACTTCTTCCCATTCACCAGCCTGTACTTTTTCCTCAAAGAACTTCATATTGAAGAAAAACCCAGATTCTTTCTCAAGCCTGAACCAAAAACAAACATTTAGGAAAGAAATAATCAGCAAAGGTAATGCAAAGAATAGGAGGAAGTGTTTAGCAAATGAAGAGAAAGAGTTTCCAATTAATTTTATCATATTATCTAAATTCCACTTTAAGTGATTATGCATCTGGGCCTTTTTACACAAAAAGAAACCTAGTAGTATTTAGGAGTTCAGCTTTCATATTCAAGTAATTCATTGCTTTTCCACTTCAGAAACCATCTAGAGCAACTGCCAGAGAAAGAAGTGCAATGCAATATATTTTGTTCTTACCAATTTTAAGGTAAATGTAGTTGCAACCGAGGTTATAAATACTTCTGAAACCGTAACAATTGTGAATACAGAAAACGTTAAAATTGTGGCAAAACGGCAGTGAGAGTTCGTAAGTAAAACCTACTAATCCTAATTATTTGGAAGGATGATTGACTCTCCACACAGAACTCGGTAGTGTCAATAGTATATTTCCGATACAAATGTCAACCAGATAATTCACTGGCACATGGCTCCATAATTCATTTACCCACATCCAAATTATAAGCTTCTTGTATTATATCATTACAAGGATATCCTTCAGCTTTAAGACAAATTTATAACATTCTTCCTCTTATTTCTATATTATTTTTAGCTCATTTTGAATACAATTCACCATCTAAAACATCATAGCTTAAGCTGAAAGCAAGGTCTTAAAAAAAGATTCGCAAACAGAAATTGCAGCTCCAATGTCAACATTTTAGGGATCTATCTCATCGGTGGTGTTGGATGCATTTGTCCACAGTTTTTCACAAAATCAAGGATTTCGATAAAACAGGGACGGCTATTTAAATCCTCGGTTGAAAGCATTTCCACAAGCAGATAAAAAATGTGTTTCCCTGTTGTTGCATCCGCATGTTCCCCAAATTAGAAAGCGACATGTGAGCGAATAGTGTTATCTCTTAACTACGTGTGCATTTTTAATTTAGCAAAATTAGGATACACGGAGAAATTAAGCGGCCCAAGACCACCGCATCAATTTCCACGAAACACAGCAAATTATACGGAGAATGGCCAAAACCATAAACATGTGTTGATGAATTCTCCTTAGACAAACCACCAATTTCAGTTTACCCATTGTTAACAAGAATAACAGTACAGTTTAAACATTTCAAAATTTTCTCCGATTTGTTGCAGTATTTGCTGCCTAGCTTCATATTACAGGATAAAACTTGCACAGAAAAAAGAGGAAGAAGAGATAAGGAGAACAAAGACAAAACAGCAGCTAAAAAGAATAAAGGAAAATTTCAAAGTACACTCGCTTACCTGTGCACCGACTCCTTGAACTTCTCCTCCTCCAGAAATTGGAGTATCAGGAACACTAATTCTCGGCTCAAAGAAGTCATAGCTGCTCCTCAAATCTGAAAAGCACCAAAAATCTCGATCCTCGAACTCCGATCTTCAAACACACAACATGTCAAAGAAAAAAACAAGAACAAGAAATCAAGACTAAAGAAAACTACATAACATAATTCCCCACAAACAGAGACGAATCAGGGATGGAGCATGCAACCTCAACGTCAAAAGTGAACCCAGGAGGCTCCACAGCCTAGAATTTCTCAAGGATTTAGCTGTTCTTGAAGATTGCAGAAGCTCCAAGTTCGAGAAATTCTAGGGTTTGAAAAGCTGCAGATAAGAAGAGGAGGAGAAAGAGAGAGAGAATGGAGAGAGACTAGGTCTCGCTATCTTCGATGTGTTGTACAGAGGAGTCTATCTTTTTCTACTGACCCTTCAGACATAAGTACTTCTTCTTATTCGATAAGTACGATAACTTATTACAGGGTACGTTATCATTTCGTGAGTGATAAGCAAACGTGGAAGAGTGTCGCGGATTCGAAACTGCAATTCAAATCAAGTGAATATTCTCAACACACGTCCACTCAGTTCCATCCTTTCTGTACTGTCGCTTTCCGTTTCAAGCTGTAATAAATAATCGGATCGGATTTATTACTAACTCTTTTCAATGTCTCCTTCTCTGATTTTATCGCGATAAATCGGGAACTCGGGGTTTTATCATTCTGGGACCACTACGATGTTGCTTTGTTACTCTATTTTTTTATTTTATTTTTTAAAAAATATTATGCTTTAGTTCTTCATTTTTGTCTCTCTGACTTGGTTGTGAGCCACTCTCTTTTCCTGGTATACTCCCAAATAAGTAACCAATTAAAGCCATATTAGGAGTCAAGTCCATTTTCAGAAATGTAAAAACTGTTTACCTTTTAAGTTCCTTTCTAAATACATTATTTAATAACTTTTAATATTTTTAGACAAATATTAAATACTAATGTAAGTAATAAATTTCTTGCATATCTTAAATGTATGTGAACACACTGTTTCTTTAACACACTATAATCAATTCATAATAGATTGTCCGGGAAAGAAAAGTCAATTCAGTGAAAACTTTAACAACTTAAATAAAAAAAAAAAAGTAAAAGTTAAATTTTTATCTATAAATTAGTATTTTCCCCCTTCCTTAACTTAACAAAGGAAATATATTATTATATTTTTGTTCCTTTTCTGTTTCCTATTCGAACATTTCTGATCAATCTCATATTTTTTAATTCAAACACGGTTGAGATTAATTCAAACATATGTCAATGTGATATAAGAGGAAACATTGGAAATAAGAAAAAAAGTAATAGTATAATAACTTTTAGTTAATGATTAAAATAAAATTTTAATGTTTTCAATTATTTATTTAGTTTTAATTAAAAAAATTAATCACATATAAAAAGACTTGTAGATATCAAAATAGGTTAGACTTAATAATTTGACTTATTTAACCTAGTGTTCCGTCTCATTTAAATTACCAATCCAATAATTAGAGGAGACCAGTTAGCATGTCAAACTATTATATATTTTCAATAAAAAAACATATATATTTTATTGTTTGGGTGGAAGTTTATTACCATGTGTTGCTTTTAATGTTTTTATATTCTTCCAATATTAAAATACACATTTTCTAATTTATTTTATTTATTCTCACTTGTAAGAAAGTTATATTTAAACTAAATTTACATTAAGTTATTAATATACTAGAGATTTATTATTTACTATGTTTTTCTAAAAAAAAATTCAAATTGTTTTATGGCTAATGTTTTTCTACAAAGACTATAAAAAACGTAGCTTTTACATGTTAATTGACCATAAAATTATTATTATTATTCTTATTATTATTTATTGTAGTAATCAACAGTGAACATAAATTATAAACTATCAATATTGAAATGTTGAATAATAATTAAATATTTAATATTTTCATGAAATTTATTTTTGAGAATTTTATTCCAATAATTTTTATTACATAGAAAACGACACATAAAAAATATTAAACCACTAATTTCATAATTTAAGTATTTATCTCTCTTACTTTATCCTTTTAACTAAAAAAATGACTGACTAAATACAAAAAAAAAAAAATATTAGAAAACGTAATCATTTTACAAATATTTAACTAAAATGGTAAATATTCAAGAGTTAAATGAATTTATTTCTTTAACAACTGTTTATAAAAGGTAATAATTTAAAAAATAGTTAATGGTTTATTTTCCATTAAAGCGGATGTTGTACTTGAGAATAATTGATTAGATATGGATTTAAATTAATTGATTATTATGATGTAAAATATTTAGAACGAGATTTATTTTTATTAAAATAGCTATGTACTTAAGACAATTGATTGCTGTGTGTTAGAATTTATTTTCAAATTTGTTTAGTTAGAAACAAATCTTTAGAAGTTTGGTAAGATAATTTAGAAAACTTTACCGAAAAACCAGTCAGTCAAGATAAGTAATAAAAAGTAGAATAATATTGAAATAAAGAAAAGTAAAAAGAAAATGGTGATTAATCGGATAAAATAATTTGAAATTGTAGTTTTTGTGGTCTATTCAAAGCTGGGTTAATTCCAACACAACGACAACATCAACATCAAAATCAACCTCTAACCAAACTCACCCTTTAATCACTTCATACATTCATTATTGTGTTGTGTCTACAAATACTAACAACTACCAAATAATTTGTACTCTCCATACCCATACAATACTAACAACACATTTTCAACGTCTTTTCCCATTCCTATTCCATCAATCATACCAAATATTCCTAATTCCTATTTTTCTTAAAATATCTAGGCAACGTGCCTATCGACTTGCCACGTGTCAAAGTTTTTAACTAGGCATTTAGATTAAATATCAAACCAGAGATAATTTTTAATGTGACTGTTCAAGGATTTGTATCTAGTAACCATAAGATAACATATATAACAAGACTAGTAAATCTTTGATTTTGGTTCACTTTAATTTTTTTTTTCACAAATTTTAATTAAAAGACACTGCACTCTAACTATTTGTATTTAAAATTTCGGAATAGAAACAAAAGCATGAAAATTACAGATAGCATTGTAATGAGCCAAGAAGTAAGTTGTGGATCCCATTTACGCACCCATCCCAAAAAAATTCACCGTTTATTTGAGGTGATTCAACTCACCTAAAAATTTTAACTTTTCAAAAATCACTAGGCGCACTTCATGCATTAATTTCTGCCGACAATAATTTATAAGAGTTTGAATTTTGAAATCTGAGAAGTTTGGGTCTCTGCAACTTTTATCATATGGGAGATCCTTTATTTATAATTTTTCAATTGTTGTGCTCTTTAAAGATCCAATTTCCATTGTCAATGTCCATTTGTTAATTTCAACATGGAAGTCGCCAAAGTTGCTACATTTGGATGCATCTATCTGGACATACAACAAGTAGAAATTGTTTTAAGGTAGAATTTGTAGTTAAATTAATTTCAGAAAAATCTTAATTATTTTTAACAGTTTAAATTAATATGATTTCAACATAATCAAGACACAAAGGGAATAAGCTAAATAAGAAATGTAAAATGGGCATGAACTTTTAATCAATTTATGTTAATTGGAGCAATGGTGCATCAACTGAACATCCTTCAACTGTGAAATTTTACAACATAATCTATTTGAATGTGGCAACCTTGCTCTGATTAAAGGGAAGAGTGAAAGAAAAGACAAATAGCTGAAATGTCATCCACAGCAATGCCTCGTCTCTTGCGTTTCCATGCACGTTCTGCACACTCTACCAACCGTTTAGCTGCCTTAGCTTTATCTTCTGTTGAGGATACAATTTCCACTGCTTCTTTATTAGATATCACATCCCAAACCTGCATCACAAAACCAATACAATGTGTTAACATTGATAGCTATTAATTTCAATCAGACTATATCTAAACACAAAAACAGTTTCAAGGACAAGATTCCCTACCCCATCAGTGGCTAGCACAACAAACTGGTCTCTACTACTTATATTTCTGTGTGTTACCTCAGGCACAGAAATTAGGCCATGCCCTTTGATGCAGTAGTCACCAAAGGCCCTAGACATGGCTAGTCCTGGAGACTCTGCATCCGGTAACCACACCCTATGCACCCCTGGCTCGTCCTCTAGGCAGAACACACGCCCCTGGCACTGAATTATTCTCTCTGCCTCCTCTGCAGTCAAAGGTTGTGCATCACACCACAATGAGAACCCAAAACAATATCATAGACAATTACAAAAACACACTGAGCAAAACTAACGGGGTAAATTGGGCTTGAAATCAACTGTTAGTTGAACAGCTGCCAAACTTCCATCATCTGATGTTGTAGCCAACACAGCACGAGAATCACCAACATTTGCTATGACAATGAGTTCACCCTAGTCATCATGGAATGAACAGTTAAGGATTGATTGGTCTGTTTATGCATGCTAATAATTACTACAAAGAAAAACAACATAGAAAACATTTAAGTATGTTTTGTCCTTGTTTTTACCTGTCTAACAATTGATAGGGCAGTTGTTCCGCTGTAAAATGAGTCTATCTTGCGGTACTGCTTCAGTTCTTGATCAATGGCAGCACAAGTCTTCAAGTAAGAGTGTTTCCATACGTTGAATCGGTAAAGTTGCCTCTTTCCTTCCTCTGCATCAATACCAGGATCAACTGAAGTTTGTGCTAGGGTCTCCTGCCAGTTGCATAGCAAAGATGATGGCATTGACTCTCTCACTCTTTTGGCCACAAAGTGACCCCATGGTCCATGCCCATCAAAAATCCCACAAAAGATCATGTCCTCTTGGCATCCAAATTCCTATAAACAACACCAAAAACATCCACTTTCATAAGGGACCACCATGACGTGAACACATAACCATTCACTGATACATGAGTAAGCTTGAATTGAAGTAGGTTTTTTGTATTATTATGACAATTAAAATAATTTCTCCCATAACTATATGACAAAGAAGATAAAGATATTTCAGTAGTAATATCTGTGTACCTCCCACACTATGCAGCAATCTTGGTTCACTCCTTTCTGACCCCTTTTGGAGAATACGGAGGCAAAGTTGTTTGAACCATCGACATGAACTATGCCAGAGCTACACAGCATCATCTCATTCTTCTTAGCCTCCTTTGCCATTGCTTCTGCAGCTTCCCTCCCTCCGCATTTCTCATTCTTTCTTCCTTTCTTCATTGAAAACGACCGTGCCAACCCATTGAACATCGAGGAAAAATGCCCCATCAACTCTACAACGTGATTCTCCACAAGGCACTTTTTGTGTTTCTCCTGTATATAGCGTGGAATCTGCATTGAAATTAGGTAGTGATGACTAAACGTATATATACACATACACGTATGTATACAGAACAAAGAAATGAGGAGCAGGTGAGAAATTCTACAACAGCCCATAGGAAGGAACCGTTTTAATTTTTTTTTATTCGTATCTTTGCCTTTTCCTACATACTTCCTTCTCAAATAAAAATGAAACGTGCAACAAGTTGGGGGATGCCGTGACTGAACATAAGGACAATTTCTGACTCAGAAAGCTTAGAATCTAAGAATTTAATATTTATCACGGATTTAAAACCTTAAACTACAGATTATGCAGAACTAGAATATTCATTCTCACGTTGAATTCCAGGGCTGAATCAGAAACTATTTCACTGCCTGGAGAAGCATGAAAGTTAAAATCTACATCGTACATCAGAGTAAATATTAACAGAGAAAGAGAAAGTAAATAATGTGAGTTAAGCTTCCCTGATACAGCCCCCACTAAATGCCCACACATTGGTTTATTAGTGATATAGAAAAGCATAGATCAAAATCGAATTGTGTATTGGTAACTGAACTGGGACATAAAAGTAAGAGTAAAAGTTGGTTTCTTTCTGGCTTGCTTCCTCGTCGGATTCAGTGTCATGAAAAAAAAGCATACTGCTCTGTTGACATCAGAAGCATATTTAAAAAGAGATTCTGAATATTAATCAAAGTTAGAGCAATAAAATCTGAACACCTGACAAAAACAAAATTTCAAAAGACGCATGATAAGTCACAGATCACAACCCATATATACCGGAATGTTCAAACACCATTTAAGAGAGGACCAGAAAATCGACTTTACTTCTGCAAAATAAAAATGAAAGAAGCGAAAACATCTTGAGGAAATAGAGTAGTTCGTTAAGGTTGTGGCTCAACTGAAAAACTCCCATTTGGTTGTTTTTAGTTTTGAAAGAAGAAAGTGAGAAGAAAGAAAGGAAAATGAAAAAAAGGACCTCGGAGTTTGTTGGGGAACTAGAGAGGGTGAATCTGAGGGAGTAACCGGAGAAGGAGATGTTGTGGCCGGAACAGAAGGGAATTCCGACAGGGCAAGGTGAGAGTTGGAGAGAGCAAAGGTGAAGAAAGATCAGAATCCATAATGGACCTTTCTTTTGTTTGGTTCTAGTTCCTTCTTCTCTTCCTTCTTTATCTACGCCACGAGCACACACCAAAACAAACACATTTTTTACAAACATACCATTCAACCCAACTGCACCTATATTTGTATTTATGCCTATTATTCTCTTTCTACATTATAATATATAATAATAATAATGATAACAAAGTGTATAAGTTAAATTCAGAAAAAAAAATTAAAAATTGTAGCTTTTGTTAACTAACGTGTTTAATTCAGAGAAGAAATCTTCCACTCCCAGCTAGTCGTTATCAAGTTTCTTGGCAACAAAGCGTTATGCAGCCTCTTCTTTCTTCTTTTTTACCATAAGTGGTATGTTCTACACTTCTACTCTATCTCACAGTTATATACATAGGACGAGGGTAGAAGTTACCAATTTCTATTATTTACCCCAAATATTCATCATATCACTATTTCAATAAATACTTTTTATATATTATAAATTTTTTTTTTTTTTTAGTATCTATATGCGTACCATATATTAAGTCCTCATGAGATGTTTTTCTGTACAAGGTACATGCATGTAGGAAAGTATTGAGTTGTCATTTGTTTTTCCCCACATGTAGGAAGATAATTATTGTGCAATTTTTGAAATAATAAGGTTGATTTGGACACCCAAACAGTGGGAATGTTTTGTATTATTTAGAAGAAACAGTACCATTTTTATAACGTTTATATTATTGAAATATTCTTATACTGTTCTGCAGATTCGGGAATTATTGTGTCTAATGTTTCGAAGTCTTAGAGAATAAGATTAACATGTAAATGAAGGATCGTTTCCTCGAAATTCTGGACAAGATTGCTAAAATAAAGAAAATAAACCAGTAGTTCGCGACCGTGATTATATATTTATTCAATCATATTCGATAGCTGTTTTATTTTATTTTAATCAAAAAAAGGCTGTCTTGTAGATAATACCAAAAGAAATTCAACTGAGAATAAAACCTTTTATATTTCATTGTAATAATTGCCATCAAGTTCTGTTTTCCTTCGTCCTCTAAGTTAGATATTTCATAAAAAGTTCAAAAAAACATTAGAGTCTGTAGATTGACTCAGCATCCATGGTTTGCAATGATATTAAAAAGAAATGTTTTTTTTAGGTAAACCATTGAATTTTTATTATAATGGGAAAAAAGAGTATGTCAGCCATGAATTAGTGTTTGTTAAAATTTTTGTCATAAGCACACGTCTAGCTAGGGTTGAATGACTCCTTAGATGGACCAACAAGACCGCCCAAAATCTTAATTTACCATTATCATCTCATTATTTTAATAAATCAGCATATAAAATATACAAAAAGTGGTTTCCAGTGGAAAAGGCCAATCATAGGATAGCATGTCATTAGTAGAAAATGAAATAAATGATTTTAAATCAGTGCTAATAGAATTATTTTATTGAGTTTGAGTCATGTTGATGATTGAAAAGACAATAGAAAAATGTGGTGCAATTGGTTTAGGAGGCTATCAAAATTTGGTCAAAAAAAGAAAAGATGCAGAGGAATACTGCGTAGTCGTTACCAGTATAGTTCATTTCCATTTTACTTAGCATTACCCTATCAATCAATTAAAATTAGACCTTCAATAGATAATTATTGCAAAAATATTTTTAGAAGTATTTTTCAATTAAGAAGATGCAACGAATATTCATTTTTTAAAAATATATTTAACTCTCCAAGACCTTTTGTTTCAAACATGTATTAAGTATTAAACCTTGTTTGTGAATTTTGGAATTTGGATCTTATTCGACAACAACAGGGAGGGATATTCGTTGGAAATGAAGACGTTGTCTGTTTCTAGGTTTTCCCCTCTTCCCATAAATTCCTTTGTGTCCTCTGGATTGCATACAGAGAAAGAATAACCATTTTTTTTATATCATAAAAAATTTATTTCGAACAACAATAACATTTCTTTTTTTTTTAATCTGAATTCCCATTCTTCAATTTAAGATGCTTCTTCTATTAATTTCCATTTTTGTGGCATGTAATTTTCATATTATTTTGAAATAAATTTATCTTTGTAAAAGATTTTCTCTATGTTCTTTTTAAACTCTTCGTAAGTTTTTGAGTTAAAAAGATTATGATTTTATAACAAAGTATATCTTTGAGAATGTATCACCTAGTAGATTAAGATACTATGAATAAATTCTTCATCAAAGTAAGTATTGAGTTCTCTATTCTTGATTCAACATTTTTTTTTCCTTCTTTGAGATACTAAGTAAAGAGAATTATTAATGGTTGAGGAGATTAGGTAGACTAGTTGAGACGTTCTGGTGTGGTGTCTTCGATTTATTAGTTAATAGGCACGTTATCTTTAGGCAACAGAACTTAACCAAATTACATTTATTCAGTTTTGTACTCAATTATATGTGTATGATGTATATGGTTTCGTTACAATAAAATAATTAATTTTAAATTATCCATGAATATGTATTTATTCGTAAAATATTAATAGTTATTGATAAATAATTTAAGGATTAATTTAATTATAGATATACAAATAGATAAATTAACTGTTAAATTATTTATTAATAAAACCTGTCGATAAATGGACTGCTAAAATATCTGTCATTAAATTAATAACTAATTTATGTGTTAAATAAAATTTATGGATAATGACCATAAATTGATGATTATAATAATAATAATAATAATATAATACTTAATTAAAATAATAATGATAATTATAATATTATTATTAATACATATAATAATAACAAAAAAAATATTATGGTAATAATAATTATAATAATTAACATAATGACAATCATTATAATAATAATTATTATTATTATCCATAATAATAATATCAATTAAGATAATAATAATAACACAAATTATTATTAGTATTATTATCATAATAATTAACATAATAATATCAATATTAATATCAATTAAATATTAATAAAGACAATAATATTGATAATAATAATAATAAATGTAATAATTAAAAAAAGATATTAATACTTATTATGATAATGATAATAATAATAATAATAATAATAATAATAATAATAATAATAATAATAATAATAATAATAATAATAATAGTAGTAGTAGTTATAATGTACAGGGAAAGGCATCTTTATTTAAGTTGGGGTGGGGGAGTGTTAGAATTAATAATGTTTATTACAATAAAATATTTTTATTTAACTTCAATACCATCAAAATTTTAGTTGGCATTACATTTGACTAACTATTTTGTAAATTATATATGAATCTATTTACTTTCTTTTTATTATTAATCACTATGACATGGTATTAATTTCGTTCCAGGGATTGTACAATTTGACGGAAGTAATATATGAATAAAGAAAGATTTTCCAAGTCAATAAAATGGAAGGTTATAATATTAGAATTGTTGGTCTAAATGATAAACGTAATTTTATTTAAATGAAAAAAATAATTTACAATATTTTTTGACACACAATAATTATATTTTAAAGTTTACCTATAAGAAAAGTCAATCATGAATCATTTGAACTGGTCACTTGATTTTTTTTCATTATTGTTTATAAAAACACATGTTTATTATTATTTAGTTTTAATATTATTGTTATACAAATTCATTTGGAGATTTAAGGATGTAATACTGTGAAACGATTACAAATTTCAAAAATAAAGATGATAAAAATAGATTAATTTTGTAAATTCAAAAACTAAGCAATCTTCTTATCATAATTTTTGAACGATCGAGTTTCAAATTTAAACAATTAATCGATTATACAAATTAGATCCAAGTTTTATTTAACATAATTTGTATTTAAGCTTTGAATCAAGATTCAATCCATTCTTAATTTAAAATTTAAAATTAGAAGCAAAAATTTTAATTACAAATTTCAAAACCGATATTAGAAAGAAATATGTACAAAACTCAATTTAACTTATTTGATATTGATTTTTGTGAATTGATCCTTAAAATTTTTGTCTCCACGAATGAAAAATAACAAACAAATTTTAGAGGAAAAGATTTTTGTGAGCATATTTAAGCTATATATAACATGGCTTACATGTTGGCTTTAATTAAGTTCATAAGTTAAATTGTAAAAATATAAATTAGTAAAAAATTGATTTAAAGCTACAATATAAATCAAATCCAACCGAAATGAAGAAAAATAATATTTAAAAAAAAAATTATGATTAAGTAAGCAAAATTCAAATAAATCGAAAATACAAAATTAAAGGAAATATATACAATAAATCCAATATGTTGAATATAAATATGAGTTAAATTGCATTTAATATACATTAAAACTTATAAATACGTGTACAAAGGATGGATGTGCATCAAGAATATAAAAGACTTTTGTATTGGTAATAACTTTGTTTTCATAATTAAAAGTGAGTAAATCCCTTCTTACTATTGTGTTTAGTTTGTAGCTTCACAAAACCTTATTTAAATCCTAACATTGAAAAAAGCTAGTTCATGCTAATAATCTGGACTTCCTGTTTAACTGCTAAGGGGGGACTAAATAATGATAAAATGTGTGTGTTTTCATAATGAAGAACTAAATTAAAGTTTTAATAAGATCAAGAATTCAGACGACTAATTAATAAATATAATAATACAAATTAAAGTAAAAAGTTGTTCACTATTAACCACTCATATTCAGTGTTGCGTGTGGAGTGAGGCGTAAACACAAAAACACGAACACATTCTACAAAGGTCGAAGTGGAACTAACATAACTATCACTATGCGCCCACAGATTAGACTGTAAACTAGAAAAGAAGGTTTCAAAAGGCAGAGTAAGACAACAAAAGTTAGTAACCTTTCCTTAAAAATATTCTAACCATTTTAGCAGTTACGTAATGGAAAAAAAGTAATCTGCCAGAAGCAGTGTATCTGCTTCTATGCTTCTGATTTCACACTCAAAAATGGTTTTCTTACTTTGATTCCCTCTCTGGATAAGTACATGTACCACTTACTTTGTCTCCTGAATTCACTTTAACTTTAATGCTGGACAGCACATAGTACCAGCACAAAACCTTTCTATTTTTCCTAACCTAGTTACTAGTTACTACACATGGCTACTGTGATTCCTCGTGTAGTAGGAGTTAATGGAAAGGATCCTATATATCATATATATCATATGCTTCACCTTCATTCCATTAGGGCGGTGTGTTGTAGGTAACAAAAAGACAAACCACAAGCTCCAAAGCTTAAAAACAATAGCAGGTTTGAATTTGTGAAGCACACGACAAGTTCTGAGGATTTGGCACGTGAGAATTTTGCAGTAATGTTATGCAATTTGCAGTTAAAAATGAAAATGACCCCACTTGAGTATAATAAAATTGCACCGAATACTTAAGCTGCTTTCTTAAGATTGCCCCTCCAAAAGGGTAATGTGGATGAGTGCTCTAGATCCATCTCGAATCTCAATTCCTAACTTTTCATGGTCCCCTTTCACCTACATTCCAATGAATCAATTAGACTTCTTGAAATTATGCTCTTAAACACAATATTGCATGTGCATGTAAATTTTTAACTCTGCAAGTAGTTTCATTCTTCAAAATTTTTAGCTCTGCATGTTACTGAAATTAAATCAGTAGTATAGTTTTCTTATGTTACCAAACGAAATCATCATATCTCGATTTGTATCATTCTCCTCATCATGTGTAAGGTTCTACGTTTGTGTCCTCCTCCTCCATATGCAGAAGCAAATGTTGTTTGTTTGAACGTTTATGGGTCGAAGTAAATTTATCATCACATGTGAAACATGATTCATTTTCACGTCTTAGTTGGATCTCAATTTGGGACATTAAAGTTTCTTATAGTAGGCAATAGTGGGACGACTAGTAATTTTGTGGGTTTGGGACAATATAATAAATTGGAAAAAAAAGAACATTGTTCAAAATTTATATTTTGATATTGTTCGCCAAAACAGAAAAAAATTGTCGAAATTAAGTTTATGTTTTTTTCCTCCTCTTTTTTTCTCTAGTCCCAACTCAGAATTCGAAAAGAAAGGATTTTTACTATGAGTACTCAAAAGTGTGAAAAAAAAAAAAAAATCTAGTAACTATGATGTTTCAAGAGAGAAAGACTCCAAGAGCCAAAATGAAGTGTATTATGGTTAAAGAAAAAAAGTGTTTTTATTCCTGTATATATTACGATTTTACTTAACACGAGAAAACTTACGGTGGCTACACGTTTATTCAGTCATGTAGCATTACTATGTAAAAGAGGAAACCAACGTTAATGTTTTCATTCCCTTTGTGGCTGCTTTTCCATAACAAACAATATCCAATTTCTCATAATTTATTTGGCTCAGTGGATGTGGATGCACCGACCCCTCTTTTGCCTAATGCCAAAGCCATAATAATAATCCTCCTTTCACACACAATAATTTCACCCTATATTAATAATCATGAGCTTCTCTATAATATTTTTTATAAAATAGCTTTTCTACAAACTAAAAAAATATTAACTTATACATATAATGGTTAATAAAAAAACCTTGTCTTCGATTTTTAATTTGTGCATAAATTAATTTTTACTTAGAAAATATAATTTACTTTTATATTTCTTAACATTATTTATAAAAAATTATCAAAAGATACCCTAAATATAACAATTAACACCTAATAATGGATAGACAGGCTCCACATAGTTTGACGAAGACATTAACGTTAGTTTTACGCATAAAAAACAAGTGGAGTATTTATATAAACAAGACTGATGTCCTTTTAAGGACGTACAATTCGTCCAAGCGCGTGCTCAAAAAGTTTAAAATCAAATGAACATGGAGTGATATGTGGGGCATGAAAACCAACATATATTCCATCATTACATGGTAGATATGCATCTTCATCTTCAAATCATTGCACAACTCGCAAATTCAAAACCCAAACTTCAGTGGAGTGGTGGATAATAATACGTAAAAACTCAATATGTAGAACTGTGCATTTTCATCACATTGTGTAGCACATGGAATATAAACTCCTTCCAACGTCAAACGCTACCACTAAATTTACGTGACTGGGCCTACCAACTAGATAATCGGCACTGCTATTTTTCCAACACAAATGGAAAATGTGCGACCATGTAGCATTCAAATGCCAGAGATGTTGGAATAGTGATGCAGCATAAAAAAGAGAAAGATGGGATACATTGAATATCTCATGTTTCCTTGAATATTCCACCACCCTTCCCTCTCCCTTGCCTCACTTTCCGATTGCAGAGTCATGGGTGGGCAAAAGTTTGTTGTATAGCGTCACATGAAAAACTAAATATCCCCGTGAAGCATGCACAGCTAAGCCCAATTAATACTTAACAGCTCTCTGATGTCATGCCCCAGTTGCAGCCAAAAGAAAGGCAGAATAAAATAAAATGAAATGCCATCATGAACGTTGTTAAGATTCTGTTTAGATGAAGAACATTGTAGAATGCAGAAAACCACGTCTTTATCTGAAAATACATAGAAAAATGCATACGCATTCAGTATTTCTCTGTGACAAGAAACATAGCTACACAAAAGTTTAAGGAGCAAATTTCCATCTTTCTATGAGATGAGTGCGTTTTCATATTAGCATGACGTCTTCTGCGTCCAAATAATCCTACGTAGTTTCTGGATTGTTTAAATGATTAGCTTGAAACTGTCTTAAAAGCAGCAGGGACTGATGGTAAAGATTGAGATCGATCCCATCAACGTTTCTACCAACACGTGCTTGCAAAACTACCTAACAAGGAAAAAAAAAAAACATGCTCAAATCGTCTTATAAAGACCGTTGTCCATGTTGTGAGTGAATGTGTATTACAAAGCACATTATGTAAGTGTGTTTGCAAAAGAAAACGGAGAGTTGAGCCTTATTTCCGAATCTTGACTAGAGCATACCTCATTATCAGGTTGGATAAGGAGTTCACCAATGAATTGGTAGACAGAACCAACTTGAAAGCTAAGGTCCCTCAGATGTTCGGTACTAACTTTCAGAATGTCATCGCCATCAATAATTGTTGCTAGGCCCGTCTCTATAGAATATTCACGTAACCTGCGGAAGGCTACACACAAGTTATTGATGACACTTCACTGTCATCACTGGCAAGTGGCATCAACAACCCCAAAAGATATATAATAGATCAATTTATTCTGTCAGAATGAAATCATACACCATGTTGTACCAGTAGTGCAGTTATAGACGATTACAAAAGGAATTTAAATATCACTACATATATGAACTGTTTTCAATTATTCGGAAGTATATTACATGGTTCAGTATGTTGTTACCAAATTCAGTTTTGAAACCCCTTGTTTCAGTTGAAGATATCTCTCAAAGTGATGAAATTCAAGTCAGTCTTGTGCTGATTGTCTCGTCAGCAAAAAATAATATCATGCGACCCTTATTGGAAAGCTAACAGCAATCTAACAAGTGAACATAATTGCATCAATTTAAAATCTAGAGGTGATTTTATTGCAATAGGAACTAGCGGGACCAAAACTGAATTTTGGTGAAACTAGAAAAACCAGAAATGCAATTAAACCTATACTGTATGTTGGTAGTACCCTCCAATTATGCAGCCACATGAAGAT
>Ga0099824_1000063_pt1 | contig 72924 bp, 22 predicted proteins | sample SiratrowhiteBW_FD_76837 | JGI IMG/M metagenome (GOLD analysis project Ga0099824, IMG submission 76837) | Root nodule microbial communities of legume samples collected from California, USA - Siratro white BW | ecosystem: Host-associated > Plants > Roots > Nodule | place: USA: California... | reverse complement strand
TTCAACAAAAGCTATTAAATAAACAAGTTAGAGAGGTTAGGTTATCTTACTATAAGAGAAATCAGTTTAGTAATGAAAACAAAATCCCTTGGACAAATCTTAACATCAAATTGTAGCATTTCAAGTGCAGTTTCCATATTGAACAAACATGGTATATATAATCTATAATGTTCTTCTCCGAAAAGTAATTCCAGAACCAAAACCTATCAAGATAATGATCTCAAACTTATAAAATTAATATAAAATAAAAATTAACTTCAACTTAAACATACGATGTATGTATTTGAAGTTCGAAAATGTATGAATTGTGTTGTCATATTGTCGCCTGTAATCAGTTAAACGATAGCATAATTCTGATTCTGACAGGTTAAACATATGAACACCCTACACCTTCTTATAGGACTGACGTTCGTTTCTTCCAAGCTTTCAACATGCTCTATTTTTAAAACAATCCACCCAATCCAATTCTTAAAAAGATGCTCAGAAATCAAATTAACTATTGATATCTGTTAAATTTAAAATGATTATTTCCAAAGAAGTATTAGAAAAACGAATGACTTGGAAATATTTTTTCATTTTCTCTCTTTTGGGATCATAAGTCACAAGTATGGGTGATCTACAGTAATACTGCACGCGGTGAGCCATTAACTTCAGATGAGTATTTGTTTTCTTTATTTTTTTAAACCGAGTACAGTTTTTCAAAACAGAAACCAAACACAGCCTTAGAACTTGCTTTTGTGATGGTATTTATGAAATCAAACCAGAAATATACTTTTAATCTGATTCATCACGCTCCAATTTACTAGCCCTCACACAGTGAACATTATGAAATTAACTGCAAAATTTGAAAGAATCACAACCTAACAAAACACATAATTTCCCGTGTTACGAATGCATGAAAACCGGAGTATGACTCCGCCTGGGAACCACAAGATAAACTTCAGGTAACAAGACCCTTTGGTTGCTTCACATTCCAATATCTACGAACTTTTGAAGGTTGCACCTTTGCCTTTCTCAAATTGCTCGAGGTTCGTATCAAGTTCCCGTGCTCTCTGAAATGGTACATACTGCAGTGAGACATGCATTCGAACCTCAGAAACATCTGGACTGAAGCATTAATAGATACAATTTCTGACAAGTTAAAGAAACTGGTCAAGACAAGGGTGTTGGTTTCTTATTAGTTTTCCTTTTCTGTTTAGTGTTGATATTGATGAACTTTTTACATTCTCTTCCTGCTTTCTTGATTTTGTTAAAGTATAAAATATGAATTTATATTGTTTTCAGCATTCCCTTCAAAAAACCAGGATAAACATAAACAAGCTAATTTACCCTTCCCTATTACCCCAAAAAATGTAAACAAAGAGAAAAAAACACTAAACCATCTTACCAAGAACATTAAAACACACAAGTGGATTTATCTCTAATTTATAAGCTTTACCCACACTTCTAATCATACACGATCCCCATATTGTTCATACGAACAAGTTCAGACCTAGAACTCACTCCTTACCCTTTTTATGTGGAAGAAAAATGTGAAATAATACTCTAATGTTGAATGTCCTCAACATATTCAGACAATAAAGGACAGTTAATTCGCACTAAAATATCAACGTCATGCCGGCCACCGTAAATTACAAATCAATTGCAGTCAGCTGTCTGTTTTCTATAAACGCTTCCATCCTTGAGAGTCACCATCAGTCACGATGCTCAAACAATCTACCTCAATTGACCAATAATTATATAAAAAAGAGGCAATTGAATCGGGTGCTATAAAGATCGCACCAATACGAGTATATTATAGGCAGACTGGGCATTTTCAAGAGGTTAATTCCTCGAGTCAGAACCTGTGACCTCCTAATCAATGGCATCAACTCTAACTGTTGCACCAAGGATCTCCTTCAACCAGTTATAATAGAAATTGACAAAAATTATTGTTCAGCATGGCCATTTAAGCAATTAGACTCAATAACAAGAAATTCAATCTCAACAATCATCAACATACTTTCCCTTTTCAATTTTTTACTTTTGTTTCCAAGCAGTCCGTCCTCCTGATTTACACACCCTTTCCACATTATATTAATTGTATCACCCAATTCAACAATCCACACACTGTCCAATTTTGCCTCTTACTAATGTGCAGAATGGGATTCGATGCAATGGGCGTCGGAACAGGGCAGAAAGGGGAGCCAACGCATCTGTCTCCTTTAATTATTGTGGTCTCCTACTTCCTATTTCAACAATGTTATGCTCAAGGTTTCAAGTAGATAGAAATTAATTCCCCCATTAACAGATATTTTTTCCGTAGCAGCAGATTTTCCCAACATAGCAATATTTTGGTGATTGGAAAGTCGCCTTAATTGTGGTCACCCCAGCCTTGCGGCTACTTTGAGCTGCCTAAATTGCTATGTTGAAAAGGGTATTTAGTATCACATTGACTAAGATATAGTTCCAACAGAGTACAAAGAACTTGGACAGTCCTCACCTTATGTTAGTTTCCGTGGGGTGGAATTAAACCCTAAGCTAAAATTCTCAGACTTGCTTAAAACAGCAGTGCCACAAGAGGGGACTCAATTTGCATAGTTTGAACAACCGAGATGGTCAAAATCGAATCAAAGCAGAGATCAAAGAACTTTTGCAAGACAAGTAACAAAACATGTAATCAAGCCAAAAAAGATGAACAGAACAAAACTTTCTTCCACTAATAGGGTGCCATGAGGTAAAACATCTAATTAAAGAAAAGTTCCTCCTCAAAAGGATTCATCAACTATTAAAAAAAATTTCATGAATGCAAGTTAACTATCCTCAAAGAAAACCTTAAAAGATACGCAGACAATAAATAAACAAACACCAGCCATTTTGAACACAGCAAGAGTTTAATAAGCATCATTGTTAGTATAGAAGTTTTTACTGTCAATAAGAACTTATGCTTTTAAAATAGTTAAAATAAAAGTCAACAAAATTAAGGATAAGTGAATGATAATGTAAAACATATTTACATGGCTCAACGAGGAAACAATAAATGCACAATCAGTGTATAGGGTTTTAACCACAACTGCCTAAAAAGTTATATCTAACACAATTTTTGATCGCAATTCAAACCAATCTTTACTTCATAAGATCACTCACTAATTATATAATATTTAATAAAATAAAAGCAGTAGCACAGATAAACCCAGTTCAATTACTTTAATAAGAAGGAGACGTAACAACCTTAGAATGTGTAACAGGAGGCAATTGAATATCAAAGGAGCTTAGAGACATGTTAGCGATCTCGGCGATGGCAGCGTCTCTAACCTCCGCCACGTCACTGCTCAAATCCTCGTACGCAGCCTCGAAGGCCTCTTGCCAGAACCGCGGCAACCTGATCCTACGGTTATTCGTGTACACGTCCCACATGTGCCTCACCACCTTCCCTCTCTCCTCCATTTCCTGCTCTCACATTTACCCATTATTATGTCACACATGCCGTTAACCCAGATATACGGAAAGGGCAAAGGGGAACGAACTTACGAGGACGTCGAGGTGGTCGTGGAGCGGCACGTGGAGGTCATGGGAGAGCGTGTTGAGCGTGCCCGACCACCGGAGCGAGACGGTGCCGGTGAACATGGACCACAGTGCGAGGAGCAGAATGGCCGCTAGTGCCCAGAATTTGTAACTTCCTCTTCCGAATAAACCTGAATCTGAGGGTAGGGTTTCCTTTTTCGCAATTGGGAGTGTCTCTTCATCCTTCATTTCTTGGATTTGAATTAAATAGAAGTGGTTGGTATGAAATTTGGGCCTAAGTTTGTCTTCTTTCTTCTATCTGTAAGGTGGTGGTGAGTGCTTCTGCATTCGCTTCATCGCTCGCACTCGGATTTGCCGAAAGGGGAAGTGAACCCGATCTAAACTGAGGAAGAACAACACAGAATTTCAGTAATTATTACTATTTTAATTAATCAAAAAAATTCTGAAATCGTGGTGTGTTTGGAGAGTGGGATGCCACAATCATGTAGTGTCGCATCCATTAAGATAAGTTGACCTTTGTCTTAGATGGGGCAATGCAGACCGTTGATTAGACTCAAGTCACCGACATCGATACCGACAGACAAACGGCATCGTTTCGTCCCACTTGTTAACCCTTTCCACTTTTCCAAGTTCTTCATGGATGCTTAAAATTCAAATAGTTTACAATAAGTTCAGAATTTAAAACGACTAGTTAAATGCTAAAACTACAAAAGTAATGGGTGTGATATGAAAGAAATCTCCCCTCTGAATTAATTTAGTCGAGTCCTAGAAATATAAATGACTAAAGTATATGTTTTATACCGTAGAAATTAATAATAATTGACAAAACAACTAATACTTCCGTCAAATATTTCAATATCCACTTTAGTTTATCTTGGTTTTATTAAATTAAAAATATAAAAGAATTAAAAAAAATAGTTCAAAAAGTTTAATATATTATTTTCATTTACTAATTTCAAACTCAACATACCGGTTTTATCTGAGAGAACTTATTTGCAATCAGTTGATACTGTTTATCAATTAAATTTAGAATTTTATATTAGAAATATGTATCGCATTTAACCAAAAAAAATATATATATTAGGATGAGACTGAACACTCTAATTGAATAACAACACAAACTATATAAAAAATACAATATGTAAGTTTTTGTCGTTAGTTTATTCTCATCAATTGTAAGTTGTTTTGTTTTTTTATTAATTAACAAATTCGATATTAAACCAGTTCCTAATTATGCTACTTGATTTAATGTTTCTAATTTGAGATTACGTTTGAGTTTAGGAATTTTATTCTAATTTATAGTTAGTCATTTACTTTATGTTGTATTTTGGCTAGAAAGTTTGTTTTATTATTTGGACTTGTTTAGTTTAATCATGTTTGAACTTTATTATATTGAATGGAATTAAATATTCTTATTTAGAAAATACCAAAAATTTGATCCGTATAATCACTTCATTCTATCATCGTATTCTATATGTCATCCTAGTCAAATTTTATACTCTATATCTCATCTAAAAAAATATAGAGTCGCATTAGCAAGACCTAACCTATTCTAAACTTTTTGAATTATATATACAAGTCAAGCCAGCTTTTTAACTTTTTTTAATTATTTAGGCACTCGTTTTTTAAGTATTTTCTTATACTGAGCTAGAGTGAGAGGAAATAATAAACAAAAAGATTTAAATACAGGAACGAGTTTCTTGAGTTTTACAACATTTAGCTTAAAATACATCTTAAGCTTGATTTAATTCTTTATAATGTGATCATTATTTTGATTTATTTTTTATATTTTCATATTCATCTTCATCTTCATTTGTTTTTTTTTTCCTGACTTTATTTTTATAAATTTCTTCATTTCATTTCATTCTTAAACAATATAAGGATTATATAGTGGTGTGGTAGACAACCAATTTATCATTTTGGAAAAAATGAAATTATCTCCACAATAAATTGTGGTAGACCAAACATGAAGGTTCACACGGTTAACCTACAACATGGATGTGTTGTGTCAGAAACTCACATGTTATTATTTTTAATTATTTTATGGCTTCATAAGAGACTACCATGCTATATTTAGATATGTTAGAAACTCCTGTTTTAAGATGTTTCTCTTTAATGCATTCTGTACACCTGAGTCAATTGCAATATATGTACGAAGTATTAAAAAAAGTCTCCCGTGCTCACAACACCAATACAACATTTTTCTGTGACCCTTGACACTTACCAATGTGAAGCCAACAATTTAGTAATAATATATTCCATCTCTGTTTTTTCTTTACAATATAATACATAATACATGTTATACATCTTCCTGATTTATAATATCATGTTTAGAAATTGATTGTAGATTTGCACTTTACATGCAAAGAGAAAGGTTATAGAGAAAGGTTATGTGATTCTTCATGGACCATTCCAAGCAGTGAAATGCAAATTGTTAATTAAGACCAATCCTACAAGGTCCACAAAGATTGACAAAGGCTCGAAACAATTATGTAAGTTGATTCTGTTACTTAAAGGATTCACACTTGTTTTTGAAGTGTATAACTTGAGGCCCAACAAAGATATTAAAGTTCTTATTCTAAAATATTCATAATATTTTGTAATTATTGGATTTTTAATTAAATTAACCACACACTAGTAGAAAAAACACATCCTACAACAGGATAAAAAGTAGGTTAGAACATAACCGATGTAAACAAAAATGCGGTGACATTTTTAAAATTATGTGAAGAGATATTATATTCGTCACTGATGAACCAATGTAATATACCCCATTCTACATCAGTTGACACTGCTAACTGATGTAGAAAAAATTGAAAAAATAAAAATTCAAATTTTGGTTTGGAACTCTATTACATCAGTTGCGAGTCTCAACCAATGTAATAGGTGCTAGATACAACATCAGTTGTTACTTACAACCAATGCAGAAAATTCTATTACATCAGTTCTCGCTACAACCGATGTAATATGCTCCAGCGTGTGAAAAGAAAATCAATTTTTGAGTGAGTGTGCACTGTTTTATTAATCTAATATTTCACTACTTTCATTATTTGTGCTTTTCTCACGGTGCCGTTGAGTTTCTCTGGTATGTTTTTTGCGTTTTCACTCTCACACTCATTTGGTTGGTTCCTTTGTTGTCTCCATCTACTTTCTTTAGCATTTTCGACATAGATGATTTGTTTACTTTTTTACATTGCAGGTTTTTAAGAATGTTATACACTTGATGCAAGTCTTTCTCCGTCGTGAATGTTTGGTTCGATACCCCTTGTCGTTTCTCTTTGCAAGAGGTTTGCAATTTTGTAAAATTTATCAAAAATAGTTAGAAGGTTATTTTTGACCCAATTTTTTTTATCAGCAACTTGATTTAGTGTATATTTGATGGTAGAATTCTTACATTGTATAGATTTATCATAGATCTTGGGTTTCAAAAATTTATGACGAAAAACCTTCAAACGACCATAACTTTTGATATAGAGCTCGGACTGAGACGTTCTAAAAATGAAAGTTGCTCAAAATGGCATATCAAACCTTGTGGGCAAAATCGGAGGGGATTTGAAATCCAAATTTTTTCCAAAATTCCTTCGTTTACTATTTTTTTTTATTTTTTAGTATTTTTGACATTTTTTTCTATTTAATCTATCTATACTTATTAAAAAATTTTAAAATTTTTTGTAGTGTTTCATTATATGGATTAGATATTTTATCAAAGAATTTTGAAAAATATGAATCTTTTTTTAAAATAGAGATATTACATCAGTTGGAAGCCACAACCAATGTAATAGGATAAATACTACATCGGTTGAGAGCCACAACCGATATAGTATCTCCTCTAGGCATTCTTAGGATTGATATTTTATGTCGACGATTTATTTATCAACCAATGTAGTATACGCACATATTATATTGGTTATAAAACCGAAGTAGAAAGTCTTGGACTTTCTACATCGCCTGCATCTACATCGATTTTGGGACCAACGTAGAATGTCCTCCAAAACCTATGTAGAAAGGGTTTTTTTCTATTAGTGACAACTTCACATTTTTGTATGTTTATGTATACTTATAGTTGCTTGGTTAGTTTACATGTTTAGTGATTTGTGAATGTTACTCTGTTGAAACTACTCTCTCATATTATTACATTATTTTATTATTTTTTCTTTTAAATAAATATTCATTTTGAAATTTTTAAATAGAACCTGTGATCGATTCACTCTCAGTTATCTCCCTGTTTCCTCTCTCGGTACACAGTCTCAGCATGGACTGATGAAAGATGTCAAGTGCAAATTGCCAACACAGAATTCGCAAAAGAAGACGATAAAAATTGGAAGGGGATAAAAGGAGTTTTGCAGTGTAAACAATTTTCAAGAGGGCATGAAGATAACTTTTGAGGGGCCATGTGAAAAGGGCGAGCAAGACATGAAAGTTGTTATCATTTTCTAATTGTGTAGTTTTTTAGTATTATTTTCTCACCATGCGACATGGTTTCTTTTATGTTGAAACTAGAACAATTTATCTCCTTTAATGGACAACTATATATTTTGTAGTTTTGATAACCGAGCGTCTCACTCTCTGTTATCTCTATTGGTTTTCTCTCTTAGCTCACTCTCTTAGTTTTTCTCTCTTGGATTCTTCGTCCACTTTGTTCACTCTCTCAGTTTTGTTCCTTCTCTCTGTTCGGTTCACTTTCTAAGTTTTCACTCTAGGTTATCTCTCTCATCTCACTCTCTTGGTTTTCCTCTATCGGCTTATTCATCCACTCGATTTATCTCGGTTTCATTCCTCCTCTCAGTTCAGTTCACCCTCTCGATTTTCACTCGCGTGTCACTCTCTATTATCTCTCTCGGTTTCCACTCTTGGATCCCTATTTGTTATCTCTCTTGGCTCACTCTCTCGATTTTCCTCTCTCGGCTTCTTCATCCACTTGGTTCACTCTCGATTTTCTTCCTCTTCTCGGTTCGACTCATTATCTCGATTTTGACTCTCAGGTCACTCTTGATTATGAATCTCGATTTTATCTCCCTAATCACTCTCGGTTTTCATTCTCGAACCACTCTTTCTATTTTTCTCTCTTGACTTCTTTATTCATTTGATTCAGTCTCTCAATTTTTTTCCTCTTCTCAATTCGATTCACTCTCTCTGATATCACTGTCGATACTTAAAGATTTTAAATCATACATATTTAATATTCTAAAAATAAAATTACTACCATAATATATTTTTATTAATAGTAATATTGAGTTGATACAAAATAATAGTAATATTTGAAATACAAATGCTGAAATACAGTATAACAATAATATTGAATTGATACAATAATATATATATATATATATATATATATATATATTTAACTTTTTGTTGCGAGTAGTACAATTTGAATTAACTAATTCCCGTGAGTTGCGGGTAAAATACTAGTTTTACAACATTTGTCTTGCCACAACACCCTGCTTTCTATCTGGGATCAGTTTTCATTACTACATTTTTAGCGCTGGATTTTTTGGTAAAAACCATTTCCATCTCTTCCAAGGGCACGCCTTTGGTTTCGGGAAGGAAAAAGTAAAAGAACAACCAAGCTAGTACAGATACACCAGCGAACATGAAAAAGCTCCCACCAATGGTGATTGCTTTGTAGACCGAAATAAAACTCATGGAAACCACAGCATTCATGGTTCTATTCACTGCAACTCCTATGCTCGCCCCTTGTGCCCTCAACCTCAAAGGGAATATCTCCGAGCTGTAGACCCAAGTCACAGGCCCAAGCCCAATGTTAAAGAAAGCAACATAAGCATACGTGGCCACAATGCTAAGGCTCAATGCCCACAAGAGCTTTTCACCGGAATGGTCAACCATGGTCAAACTAAAACCCAAAAGTGCCAGGCCACAAATCATCCCCCCAGTGCTTATTTGCAAGAGGCGCCTTCTACCAACTTTGTCAAGCAAAAACAAAGCCACCACCACGAAAACCACCTTTGTGAGGCCAATTCCAACCGTTGCAAGCAAGAGCTTATCCTTACTTCTCACACCAGCTTTCTTAAAGATCCTGGGACTGTACAACATCACAGCTTCAATGCCAGTTGCATGCTCGAAAAAATGAATCCCTACCGCCGCAATCAACATCCAACGCACTTCCGGTGTGGGCCTCACAAGCAACTCTTTCCAAACCCCTTCACCCTGTGACTTCTTAGGGACCTTCACGTTTTCACAATTCTCATCAAACCCTACCGCGGCTTTTATTTCCCTGAAACGAAGCTCAGCCTCTTGTGGGGTGTTAGAGACTTTCATTAGCACCTTCTTGGCACCTTCCAAACGACCCTGCATCACTAACCACCTTGGCGACTCTGGCATTGCCAGAATAACCAAAGCCAAAGCAAGTGAAGGAACTGCAGCAATACCAAGCATCAACCTCCATCCGAGCTTCAAGGTCAATTTTCCCAAGAAGAAGTTTGATACGTAGCCAAGTAAGATGCCAATGCCGATGCAAAGCTCGGGCAAAGAGGTTAGAAAACCCCTGGATGAAGCAGAGGAAATCTCTGCTGAGTAAACTGGTGTTATCATAAGAGCAAAACCTACCCCCACACCACCAACACACCTTCCAAGCATTAATATTGCATAGTTTGGGCCATACCCCATCAGAACTGCACCCACCATGAAGAGGAGCGAGGCTAACAAAATTGTGTAGCGACGGCCAATGTAATCGGAGGTTCTTCCTGCAACTAAGGATCCTACCAGTGCGCATAGGTTCAAGATTCCTGCAATAACCTCTTGCTGGGTATCGCTGATTCCAATGTCATCCTTGATGAATATCATTGCTCCGCTCATAACACCAGTATCTGAAATCATTAAATACAGTTTTAATATAAAGCTACATGCGTAAAATATATTCATTTCAACCTTAAATAAATTATTATTTAATTATTATATAATATTTTATTAAAAAAACTGGTGTTAAAGTATACTTTTTTTTTTCTTAAATATACATATAGTATACACGTAACTTCTCTTTTAGTGACCATTTTCATCTTCTTTTTTTTTTTTCTTTTTTTCCTTTCCTCTTATACATCTTAAATTTGGAATTTGTCTTTAACTTATTCCTATAAATATTTAGGATTTGTTTCAGCTTCATTAATATTATAATAAATATAATTATTTGAAAGGACATAACAAAACAAAAAATATCTAACGCAAATTTTAGACGCAATATTATCTTAGTTGTTTATGTATTCTCTAATTATAATTGATTTTTCCTTTTTTTCTTTCGAGTAGAAGAATGAGAAACTCTAATACTATCACAGAAGAAATTGAAATTTCATCTCATATAGATAATTTATATATGCTGACGTTTAATACTGTTAATGTATTTTGGCTTGCAGTAAGGAAAATAAAAAAGGAAAAATATTATATAAGATATTACAACAAGAAAAGAAAAATGGTGAATATATTCCATCCGAAAATCATTTCTCTGCCTATAACATGATGTGGAGAGAATACATATGTTGGAGAATAATAAAAAATGAGAGAAAATATCGCAGAGAAAAAAAAAAATAATATGAAAAGTGAGAGAGAATGAAGATTACCATAACCAGATATGATGGAAACCATTGAAGCAACTATAGCACAAGCAAAGGCATATTTGTTGAACGTCGTCGTCTGGTCTTCTCTGCCACCCTGCTCCATCGTGATAATAATAATACTAATATATTATTAATTATAATTATAATATTTTTGAATTTAAGGTCACTTTGGCTTCCTCCCTAGTTACAAATTTTGTCAAGGGTAAAAGGCTTCTCAAGTGATTTGAGTTGAATCCAATTTCCCAATTCCAAACTTGTTTATATAGGCAACGAAGTATGGAGAAGGGATTATTGGTCTGATATGTTCCACTCACTGTGAACTAGTCAGAGATACTTGATGGTTGCTGTTATACGGAATTTATAATATAGAAACCATTATGACCTAAAAGTCCAATAAAAAAATAGGGAAAAGGAAGAAAAAGAGTGGAAACATGCACAAGAGATAGAGTTGGGTTTGAATTACATAAGCCATGTGGCACACGGTTGGCTAATGAACCAAAACAAATGAGGGTAGTTGAGGTAGAATTCCTCCATTTTTTTTTTTTGTTGTTGTTGTTGTAGATGTAGTAATCAATATCAATTAATTAGTCTCTTCATTTTTAGTGTAATTTAAGATTCTTTTGAGATACTTTTTAACTTTAATGAATTATTTTATTTTACTTTTATTCATTTTTAGATCATAATAAGTAAATATTAGATTAAAAGTATAAACCAAAAAGCCTAAATAATATTTTCTCAAACATTAAAAGTAATACTTTCAGAAAAAAAAAATTCTTTAAAATTTCAACCGTTGAAAAGAAATATCAATTGAAGACTAATTGTGATTAAAATAGATAAGTAGTGGTCACAAATTACAATACACAGCCTGATTACTGGTAAAAATCTCGTGGATATGTGTTGACACTACGACGCTTCAGGAAATATTTTGGACAGCAGTCAATGCATTGAAAGAAATTGTATGGTTCTTAAAATTTATTCAACTATATTATGAAGGAAAATCCATATCAAGCATTAGGTAGTGCACTTGTTTTTTTTCAAGATTCTCAAAATAGGTAATACATTAATTTAATTAAATAATTAATATAATTATTAATTAATTTAATACAAGACCAATTAAGTTTGCTGTATTTTCTTAAATTAAAATAAATTATACAATTAATTATAACACACTATTTCAATTAAATAATTAATACAATTTTTAGTTAATTTAATAAATACTAATTTAGTTTATATTTTGTTAAATTAAAATAAATCATACAATTAAATATGACACACTAATTCAATTAAATAATTAATACAATTATTGATTAATTTAATAAAGACTAATTTAGTTTATATTTTGTTAAATTAAAATAAATCATACAATTAACTATGACACACTAATTCAATTAAATAATTAATACAATTATGAATTAATTTAATTCAAAACTAATTTAGTTTGTTGAACTTTGCTAAATTAAAATAAATAATACAATTAATTATAATTACTAAACACAATAATTCAATTAAATAATTAAAAATAATTATTACGTCATATATATACGAGGTTAATCGAGTTTGTTATATGTTTATAAATTAAAATTAACCATATAAAGTAAATCAATTAAATAAATAACAAAATATTTAAGTTTGTTACATGCAAACCTAATTTAGTTGTTTTTCTTTTCTTAAAATAAAATAAACCAATTAGGCATTTATTTTTTCTATTCATGTCCTTAAAAGTTAGCATATATATCTTCAAGCTAACAATACATTTAATTCAATATCTTTTTAAAACTTATATAATATATTATATTCTTTTTTAAATTATTACTTAAATTTTAATTTTATTTAAAATTATGTTTAATTTACTAAAAATATTCAAATATCCAACTTACACTTAATTCAAAAAAATATATGAAAATTTCATCCCCACAAGTAACACCATTATTTATTTTTAATTTAAAATAATAATTTAATTAACATATTTTTATTTTAAACAAAAACAAAAGCACTGAAATCGTGTCAAACAAACATGATTTTAGTGTTTTTAAATTATAACTAAGATCGTGCTCCTAACACGATTTTCACTATATTGAGATCGTGCTATTATAACACGATTTCAATATAATGACAAGGACACACAATTTCAATTAATATTGTTTAAATCTACAACAAAATGAAGTTAAATTGTGCCGGCACTATACGATTCTATCTTTAACACATAAATCATGTTATCTTAACAAAATTTCATTTTCATGTAATCGAAATCATGCAATACATGCACAATTTATTTATAATAAAATTGTGTCACTTTCACATGATTTACCTATCATGGGAATAAAAAATTTGTTTTATCCATTCTAGTAAAAAATTGTGTCATCTTATTGAATATACACTTGGAGACAAGGTGAGATAATGAACATATTAGTAGACACTTGTTTTGCTAATAAGATTTTGTTGAATTTGATTGACGCTTGTTTGATTGAATTCAACTATGTGAAGGGAATTAGAGGACAATAATCTTAAGAAAACCAAGGAAGAATTTGTTGTGAAAGAACTTGAGAGTCAACCTATTTTCTTTATTATTTCTAAATCATCTATTTTAATTTCCTGCACAACAATCTCAAACCTCTTTCTTTAATTTACTGTTATTACTAACTTTCTTTATTGCATATAAGGTTTGAATATTGATTGTCTGAGCTTATTATTAGATTCATTGGGAGATGACTTGGGGTTAACTTTCCCTTATCTATATTATCATCTTTTCGATGTTAGATGATCTAGCATTACGTTAGCGGTCAACACTGAAATTCTTTTAATTTGCTCATGAAACGACTGCAATCAAGAGGCGTCATGAGCACATTGTAATTTTACTTTTCATATTTGTTACAAGTATTCAAAATCCCTTCCAAACGAACCACATAACTAAATAGAGGAAACCACTAGCGGGTGGTTATCTTATCTTTTCAAACAACTTATTAATTTCCTACGAGCACTTCTTCTTTGACCTTATAGGACCACATATGAAAGGACAAACTTCTTTAAACAACATTAGAATTGTAGGTTTTCATAATGAGAGCAACCTTGAATACATGAGGATGTTACTTTTCATATTTATTATAGGTTTTCAAGACCCCTTCCCAACAAATCACATAACTAAACAACAAATCACATAACTAAACAGAAGAAACCACACATGGGTGGTTTTCATATCTTGTTAACCACTTATTACTTTGTTACAAGCCTTTTACTTGAGCTTCATAATTTGGATGTATTATCACCTTGTTGTAGAAAAATTTAAAGACACAATATATTTAAGAAGATTGGAGTTATTTATGACTATTATAAGACAATATGTTCTTTGGTGCATAAAGTACACTTAATGTTACCACATAATTGCACAAGAAAAATCACATAATCTGCATAATTTGACTCCATATCAATATTCATAACAATGTTCATAACAAAATGAAGAATAAGTATCAAATACAACACCGTTGATACAAACAACATGAAAGAAACACATCTACTTAAGACAACTAAGTACAAATATGTAGAATAACTGTCATGTGAAATGTGAATGTTGTCATTGTTTTCCAATGATGTTGTTGACGGTGTTGGCCATGAACTCACCATCGTCGTGATGTTACCAAAAAACAAAAACACATTAAACAACAAAATACATTTTCCCTTTTAATGTATATCCATAACACATGTACCTTTCTTCCAAAATGCAACAATTATCCAAGGCAAAAGGACACTGAACACCAAAGCGAAGGGAATCGCTCACCACAACGAATGAAAACTGACCACCGACAAAAACGAAGAAGACTGTGACGGAAAATGCAGAGTAACAAAGAAAAGAGAAGACTATAAAATTGAATATGAAGTGGGAAGAACAAAATGGGAAAAAAGTTTCATTGTTTCATCCAAATGCGAAGTAAAAAGAACAAAGTGGGAAAATAAAGTTTCAATTTTTAATCTTTCTAACATACACAATGACGGTGGCCTACAATGCAATAAAATAGTATATTTTTGGTCACATAAGAAATGTCAAATGGAGATTATGACGGGTTATAGTATCAAAGTATCATTTCTCTAATATGTATTCACGTGAGAGATAGTGGTGGAACTCATTCACACCATTGATCCTATAACAAATGACAAATGGTATTGTAAAACATTTTATTTTATTTTAAGAATGCTTTGTATGCATGTTTGCAACTTTCTTGTAAATTAATTTTTAAGTTTAAATATATTTTATATAAAAAAACAAAGATTATAATAATTTTCTTATTATTAATACTAATATTATCTTATATTGAATAAGAGCTTATTTTTAATTTTTAAATTCAATAAGAAACTGCACAATTCTCCATTTTTACTAACATCATATCTCTTTTGAATTTAAAATAAAGGCTGATTTTTATTATATTTTTTAATAAAATAATATGCTATCTTTACAATGGTTTAATAAATAATTTTTTTATAAAATTCATGTTAGGCATGAACTTTGACATTTCAGTTAGGCTGACACCTCAAAGCTCAACAATCATATGCCATGAAATGAAAGATATTAAAAGGAAAAAAAAAAAGATACAAAACCATGCGAGGATTAAGCCAGACCCATGACAAGAAAATATGACAAACACTCCTCAATCTAGCTAAACAAAGTAAAACAGAAGAAGTCATACCTATTATGAAAAAAGTGTCTAATTTAATAACAGTAAGTAAAACATCATACTATTTAAAATTAATCTTATTCTCCAAAGGAATATTTGGTTTAATAAATATTTAGTACTATCATATTGTTGATAAATGATAATTACTTCATTTATATTTTTAATAATATGATATCTATAGTCTTATATATTTTATTATAAAAATAAATGTGATAAATTTTTATATAAAAAAGTCTTTTTTATACTTAAAAAATTTAATTTTAAATATTTACTATTCTTATTTAAGTTTTAGTCAATGTGGTATTTTAAAACAAAATATAAAAATCAAATATATTCTCAACTTAATATAAACAATCAATGTTTAAAATCTAAACCAAATTGAAATTGAGAATAAATAGAAGTAATACAATTCAAAAAAATATATTAATAAAAAATAAAATCAAATATTTAAATCATGTGAAGTTATGTAACTTACTTAAGATAAGGATATTTTTTAAAATTTTCCCATTTTTTTTGAGGTATTTGATATTGAAACTTAGATTTATAATAAAATAAATAAATTATTAAATTTTCTAGTACTTTACTTTTATTTTTGGGAAGAGTGTTTCCTAATGATTATTTTTATTCAAAATTAACATCTCTATCCTAAAAAAATGTTATAACTAGAGTAATTGACATAAGAAATTAAGGTTATGTTTAGTTAATTTGTTCTATTAAGTTAAAGTTTAAAATGAAAGTTGTAAAATAGAAGTTGCACAATAAAGTATAATTTTTTTTAGGGTATTTTCTAACATTTTATAAAGAAAAAAGTTAAGTTGGTTAGTTTTTAAAAACATCTATTCAAAATATTAAACTCAACTTCTCCTTAGCCATTTTAGTTCCTTAGTTGAATGTTCCATTCTCTTTCCCTTTCCTCTAAAGTAATCTCCCTTCAAATGAACAAACTCTCTTTTTCTGAAATTACAAGTTGGTCCTTTTCTTGAAAATTTATAATTTTTCTTGTTTTGGGATATTGGGTTTGGTGGGCATAGTTATCATAAAGAATATGCTTGATGGTGAATGAGGACTAGGTGGATGAGTGGAGGGTGGAAAGGGACGACACATGCCACCTAAAAGCAAAAAGTATCACATTATATATATCGCCACTAACTGTGGCTCCAAACAAATCAACGTACCAAGATATAGATGTAGTTAATCCTTCTTCTTTGTATACACATATAGTTTTTGTTACTTATTTCGCATCACTTTCTCTCTATAACACCACGTATTTTTTTATCATTCTATCTATAGCATGCATGTTTGTGTGTTTAACTTGTTTAGGCATGCACATTGGGGTGAGGGGGAATGTATAAAACTTCTCATATGCATACTTTTATGAATTCTCATTACATATTGAATACGAAATTCTTATATATAAAGTATCCGGAAATATAAATACGTATTGTGTAAAAAATAGACATGTCATTTCATTAAAAGAATTACTGCACTTTACATTAAACGAAAAATATCCATTCAATCCCAAAAATAATTACTTGAACACGAATATGTTTATATAATTAAGGTCACTCTCTGGAAACAAAAACATATATACACAACGTGAATATATATTTTTTTCAATGATGATATTACAAAAGTTTATTTCTTAAAATTCCTTGTCCATTTTTCCTTTCGAGTTCTCTTATTTTCTCATCACATATTGCATCTCACACTTTTTTTTTTCTCTCCTTTGCCTATCCTTCTTGCTCACAAAGTTAATACATGTTTCAAAATTTATACCATTATTATTCCAACAAAAATTTAAGGTATTTCTTCTTATTAAATGATAAAAAGAAATTAAAGAAATTTTATTTCATCATTTGAGGCAGAAAATGCATTATTCTTATTACTCTCGGGATAACAACTAATTTTGCTTTTAACGAATAAATTGAGAGTTAGTTATGTTTTGAAAACTTTAACGATGAAGTAAACATAATAAAGAACTTCTTTATTATAATTATTACTATAAGTTTTAAAAACTAAATATATTTCTTATGTTAGAATCCTAAGCTATATATATATATATATATATATTATATTCTTTTAGTGGTAAGTAATTGCTAAAAATATTTTAGTTGTTGGTTAAATATAAAAATATTGAAAAACAAGATCAAAGTGTAGAAGAACAATTATTTAGAAATGTATAAAAAATGTATAAGGAAATTAAAGAAGAACTAAATAAATAAAAGAAGATAAGTGAAGACAGGAATCTCAAGTCGGAAGAAAGCAATTTAAGGAAAAACCTACTGAAACAATTATAGAATATTCTGATGTACAATGAGTCAATTTTAACACAAAAAGAAAATAAATAAGTGATTAGTATATGGACACATACTAACTTAAAACATTTTCACCTTACTTTGTTATGAGGAGAGATGATAACATCTAAGGTTTAATTGTGAACAGAAAATTCAAATTTAACAAAAAGTAAGGCTAAAGAATTATTTAGAAACAATTCACATTATAAAAGGCATAGGTAGAGTAAAGTTAATTAAATTTAAGCATAAGAATAATGTTGGAGTGATTAAACCTATTAAGGAGGAGAACGTAAAACAAGTTGTGGGAAAATGCAAGAATGACAAATGTCTTGATTAAATTCATTAAGAATTTTTGGTTACTAATTAAAGGAAATATAATAAGAGTAATGAGCAAGTTTTAGTCAAATGATAATTTAAGGAAGGAAAAAGCATTTATTATCATTTATATTTTTAATTCTAAAGATAAATTTGACAAATTCAAACCAATCTCTCTTGTTAATTGTAGAAGTTTAATTGACAAGAAGTAGAGTATATTTTTTAGTTAAAAAAATTTATTTGATAACATGACGATTGTTAAAGAAATGATAGATGATACAGGAAGTCTGAAAAGGAATATTTAGTATTCGAGGTAAATTATAAAAAAACTTATGATTTAATTTCTTTAGAGTTCTTGATCTACATAATGAGGAAGATGATGTTACATGATCAATGATGTTCCGTCGAGAAAATGTATTTTCTCAACTTATTTGGCGATGTTTGTTAATGGTAGTCTAATTAATAAGTGTAAGATGGAAAGGAGTTTGAAGCAATGAGATCCATTGACCCCATTGTCACATGCAATAGTTGCAACAAAAAAAAGAAAAATAGACTTATGAGAAAGCTATAAAAAAAGGGTTCTATAGAGGGTATAAGGTGGGTAATGACAATGTTGAGGTCGATCTATTACAATTCGTCAATGACACCATATTTTATGAATAATGTGTGGATTATTAAAAGTGTGCTAAGGTATTTGAACTCACCTCGAAATTAATCATTAACTTTTTTTTTAAATTAATACTAGTGTGATTGTTGTGTAAAGATTATGGGATTGTAGTTGTAACATTTTTTTAATTTTAAAACACTTAGTTTTTTCTTTCTCATATTTTTGCATTCATATCAAATTCTAAAAAGTATGAGATGTGATAACCCATTATTATAAAATGTGAGAGTAAATTGGTACTATGAAAATGGAAAAAAATGTCTTTAGCAAAAAGGATTTTTGTTCATAAATTAAGTGTCAAGAACATTGTTGATGTTCTTTATCAAGAACATTGTTGATGTTCTTTATCGTTTTACAAAATACTAAGTGAAATTGTTACAAAGATTAAAAACATTCAATCTAGATTGCTATAGGAATGTGCAGGTGAAAGAGGAAGATAGCATGACCAAACTAAAAAGAAATATGCGATTTAAATTTACATGGAACTTTAAAGGTAAAAGATATGAAAATGGAACACGCTACACCAAAAGGATTCTAAGTGGTACTTTTTTTATTGGGGGCTATAGGTGGGGATGGAGTGATTTATAAATAATGGAGAAAAAGAGTAGAAAATTATTGTGGTGGAAGAATCTTGAGAAAGTATGTGTAATAGAAACTCAACAATTATTTTTTTGGAAAAAAAGTGAAAATAGAGGGTTGGAAACGATAATCATATCAGTTTTTTCATCATATATGGAAATGTGATATAACCTTAGTCAAAGCATATTCAAATGTTTATCTGAACTTGGAACAAAAACAGTAAAAAAAGTTAGTCATGCTGATATATGGTTGAATGACAAATGACAATGGAATCTAAAATGAGAAGATCATGATTTGTATAGGAAGAGGAGCTGGTAAAAAAGTTTTGGAGCAAATTGGAATCTTCAAAGGTGAAAAAGATGGTTAGACATGGAATAATTCCAGTAATAAGTACTATATTGTGGAAAAAAAAAAAGAATTCCCACTATTAGTTGTAAAAATAATGTACTAGACATAAATATGAAAATATCATTTGTGCAAGAGGGAGAATAAGATCATTTTGCATATTATGTTATCTTACTACAACGTGAACAAGGTGTGCAAAATGTGCTATGCTTGGGTGGATAAAGTAGAATGCCTATCAAATAGTGTAAGTGGGAGCTTGTAAGTGGGAACTTTCGACCACATGGACTTAGGAATGGAAAGTGGTGAGGAAAAAGAAAGGTAATACATGGTGTGGTGTGGAATAACTTGTGCATTTGGATAAAGAGAAATTAGATCATTTTTTCAAAATGAGGTTTTAGAGAGTTAGAATTAATTGATAGGATTAGCTACATGACTTGGTCTTGTCATGAATGAGGATAAAATCCTTTAATACTTCTTTTATTCATGTGGTGTTTGAACTTTGGAATGAGCATTAATGACGGTGTTATCTTATATTATTATTATATCTTAAGATGTTGCGATTTACATTCAAGGATTAAATGTGGCAGTGGGGTGTAAAGTTACTAAGTGAAAGTACATATGGACGGAAAATTTTTTAAATTGGTGTATTTTTTTATTTGAAATTCTCAAAATGGTATATTCTTTTATTTATTTTCTGATATGGATAAATCGTGCATATCATTATGAAGAAATCGTGACCCTATTCTACGATTTAATTTAAGATTAAATAAAATCGTGAAAAGAGAATTCGATTATAGTTTACTAGATGAAATCATGTAGCCAAAAATTTCAATTAATGAGTTAATTAATATTGTGAGAACATTGTAGGATCTTGGTTAATATTCTTCCCTCATTCCTCTTTTATTTTGTTTTTCACATGTAATGTATTCCTAATGAACAACTAAAATAAATGCACAGCTACAAAACTAGTTTTATTTATTGATAAAAATAGTTGAAATTAAATTGAAACAAATGTGAAGTTAATTTGAAATTAAACAATAATAGTTGAGGGGATTATTGCTTAAATTAAAATAAAAAATGACATTAGTATGAGATTTATATATTGAACTAAATTAAAAGTAAGTTTAATTTTCAAAAGAAAAATTAAATTAAATTAAAATTTAGTGATAAAATATATTTAGCAAAATTAAGTTTAAGTTTGATATTTGAATTTAGTTACTAATATAAAATAATTTAAAATAAAATTAAGATTTAGCAATTAATTTAGAATGAAAAATTTTTAAATATTATATAATTGTTTAAATAAATTTATTGTTAGTTTTTAAAATATATCTATTACTAACTAAATCTATTTCTATATTAAGACTATAAAGTCATAACATGTAACTTTTTTTCTCAGTAACCACTCTTCTATTCAAATTAAATTTATATTTATTTTAGTTGCACATTATTAACCATAGATCACAGGGGTCAAACAAAACAAAAGAGGAATGGGTGGAGAATATTAACTCCACTCAAATTGTACAGTATTCTCATTATATTAATTAACTCATTAATTAAATATTAGCTGTACAATTTCATCTAGTAAATTAAGATCCACTAAAATTGTACAATATTCTCATTAATTAAATATTAGCTTTACAATTTCATCTAGTAAATTAAGATATGTACTTTTTTCACAATTTTATTTAATCTTATATTAAATTGTGAAATAGGGCCACAATTTCTTCACAATGATATGCTGTCTCCTATACACGATTTACTCATTTTCCGAAATAAATAAAAAAATATACTATTTCAAAAGTTTAAAAAAAAAAGTTATACCAATTTAAAAAATTTGCCAGATATAGACACTGGTCTAAACTAAAACAATTATGTCATGCCTTTTAAATTAGTTGGCCTCAGCGTAACAAATTTGTAAATTTATAAAACTTTTCTATATCGGTTGTGGGAGGAACATAAATACAAGGTGCCTTTTACATTAGGTGTCATATTAACAATGTAAAAATCACTTTCTTTGTCAATTTGTCCTCACAATCGACTTATAATCTCCTTTTAAGTTAGCGCCCACACACTTTTTCGTCACTTTTTTTCTTTGTGCATGTTATGTCGCTGTCTTTGACATTTTCCCAGCTTTGTTAACATTTGTGTGCCCTTGCCTCATCGTTGTTACCCTCCATTTTCACAACTACACCTCCCTGCAACCACACGACTGTAGATTGCATTATTGTTCTTCCCTACTGCAATGCCATAAGTTGGGGCACAAGTCTACACCTTTGTTCCTCCTCGTTGTGCCATCGCAACTCTTGACATAACCTAAAGCCATTGTCACTCCCTATTGTACCATAGTTACTCATGTTTATGTTCGTGTCATGGTTATTGCCCTAGGTAGGTATCTCCCCGTAATAGTTTTTCTATGTATGACGTAGTTGTAGGAAAATTTCCCATTCTGGTGCAATTTTATTTGGAAATTCCTATAATGGGTAAAAAAAAATTTTAATTACCATCATGGGTAAATTATACAATGTCATCGCGATACCATTACGAAGAAATCGTGTCAGAGTGACACGATTTTGTTTAACAGTTAATGAAATCGTGCCAACATGACACGATTTTATGAGTTAATTAAAATCGTGCTGATGTGGCACGATTTTAATGTATTTTTTCCGAACTGAAATCGTACTGATGTGCACGATTTCAGTGTATTTTTTCTGAGCACGATTTCAGTTCAACTAAATTACACTAAAATCGTGCCACATCGGCACGATTTCAGTAGATTTATAATTCCGTTAAATATTTGTGATTGATGTATATAAGTGATGTAGTATACAATTTATATAAAGCCGTGGAAGCCTTAATAAAATGCAAAAGAGTTATTTTTTTTTATTATTGGAAGAGTCTCATATATATATATATATAACTATATTTTTAAACAAATATTTAATTATTTATTTGAAAAGATTTTTTCATTTCATTCTATATACCTCGTGAATTTATAGAAATTGATAGAAATTTAGAATAATGGGTGTGGTTAATGTTATTAGAATATTTAAAAATGAAAATTATTATTTATATATACGAAAGACATTACCGCACAGCTACGCAAAAATGAACATCAGCTATGTGCATTGTGCAGCGCTATGACAAACATAACTCAGAGTTTGAAGTCCAGGAAATAACCACTCCCCAACTTCATCGACCTATGTCATACAAAGTCAAATTAAATAAATGGTGGTGTGATTGCAGACAGTTTCAAGCCCTGAAGTTGCCTTGTCCACATGTCATAATTGTTTGTTCATTTTCTCATCTACAGTTAGCCATATTCATTTCTCCCCTTTACAGCCTCAACAACAGTTTAAAGGCCTATGAAATTCAATTCCATCCAGTTCAAAACCAAGACTATTGGTCTCCTTACATGGGTCTAATATATTATACCTGACCCACACATGAGAATAAGCAAAGCTGGAAAACCAACTACAAATCGTATCCATAATGAAATGGATGACCCAATTCTCAATAGGCCTAAGAAATGTTCATATTGTAGAAACGAAGGTCACAATAGAACAAATTGTCGCTATAGACAGTAATACTTCAATGTAACTTATGTTTTTAGTTTAATGAAAAATGACACATCTAACTTTTAATTTATTTATGTTTTTAGTTTAATGAAAAATAACACATTTAACTTTTAATTTATTTATGCTTTTAGTTTAATGAAAAATGATGCATTTAACTTTTAATTTATTTGTTATCAATTTGAAAAATTCCACACTACATCACTTATGTATACCAATCACAGATATTTTGCGATATTATAAATGTACTGAAATCGTGCTGATGTGACACGATTTTAGTGTAATTTAGTTGAACTGAAATCGTGCTGATGTGACACAATTTCAGTGTATTTTTTTTTGAACTGAAATCGTGCTGAGGTGACACAATTTCAGTTCAGAAAAAACACACTAAAATCGTGCCACATCAGTACGATTTAATTAACCCATAAAATCGTGTCATGTTGACACGATTTCACTAACTGTTAAACAAAATCGTGCCACTTTGGCACGATTTCTTTATAATAATATCGTTGTGACATGACACGATTTACCCAGAGTGGTAATTAAAAAAAAATTACCCATTCTGAAAATTTTCAAACAAAATTGCACCAAAATGAAAAATTTGCCCGTAGTTGTATGATACAGGTTAATAGTATATTAATTTGAATAAATATTGTTGAGTATTAATATTTTAATAATTTTTGCATGAATTATTTGTTATTATTTTGTAAATTATTTAGAAGTTTCATTAACTACAATAAGTGTTCTGATATTCAAATTGTTTAGCTGAAAATGATTTATTATATTGCAGACTTTGGATTAGTTTTGAAACGAATAATTTATTTAAAAAAATTATAATTTTTACATCGATTAATGTAAAAAATAATGTAAAATGTAATTTTTATGTGTCAACTATTGATTTAATTGACGTAAAAAATTCTTTCATTTTTATTTTTTTCATTTGTAAATTTTGCAAAGAATTAACGATTTTTAACATTAATTTCTACTTCAACCAAGTTTTATCTCAACCAACTAATGGATGTAAAATAGGTATTGTTCTTGAAAATATAATATATCCAAATAACCAACCTAAAAAAAACTATTTTATACTAACGAGGAGAGGTAAGGAGAAACTATGTAGATAGAGAAGTTGCGCGTGCAAAGTGAAGCTTGGGACAGTGTGGAATAGAAAATGGATGAATATAATAGGCATAAAATTAAAGGTGGAGTGAGGAGTAGCAACTTGATTGGAAAGTTGTTTGAGATATATTTTGTCCTGTTTAATAGAGTTGGGGAAATTATTTTGGTAAGTTTGGAGGAGGAAGGTAACTATGTATCCACATTATATCAGTTTTATGCAAGTAATGTGCGGGTTTTGGGAAGTTGAAATAACAGTGTAGAAGTCATATTATAAGGGAGGGTGTCATGAAGCTAGAAGTGGAGTTGAAACTGGGATATATATAAAATATCTGGTATGAGTGGAAGTCACAGATGAAGTTGCATAATACAAAGCATAATATAAAGAGGGGGTGTCATTATGCAGCAAGAATACTATCTATGACTTACAAAAGTAGGATGAGGATTACTAACCGGAAAAGGTTTTGAATGAAATCAAACTTTCTCAGCTTTTATCTTAACAGTGTGTCGAGAGAAATGTGGTTAACACTTATTATGACTATTTGGATGCATAATAATAAGGTAATCTTTAAGGATGTTAAGGGAATGAAGTAGAGATTTTTTTACAAACACAATTACAAGCTTGGAGTTAGACAAGAGTTGGAGAGATTGAGTTTCAAAGAACATTTGCAGAATGGTGTCTGCATCCTATTGATTCCTTGAGAGGTTAAATAATTAAGTAGATCTTGGATATTCAAGTTCTCATTATATACTGTCTCATCTTTGAAGCTGTTTTCTCATTTTTTATTATTCTTATTTTAGAAAGAAAGAACATGTCAAAATTGACATTGAAAGTGTTTTATAATTTTTAACTTAAACTTTATATGTTTTCTTATGAATTTGGGTATGTTCAGAGAAATTTTGTTTGTGTAATAAGGTTGGAATATCTCTAAAGTGTGTTCCTATTTATATATTTCTTTTTTTTGTTTTAGAAAAATGTAAGGAAGTGATAATTAGATTGTTGTTAAGAGATATAAAACCTTCAATAATGTTTACATTATTATTATTATTATTATTATTATTATTATTATTATTATTATTATTATTATTATTATTATTATTATTATTATTATTATTATTTAACTTACATGAGAGTCATTTTCATTATTTCTCAACTTCTTTTTTGTTTTTTTTCTTGTTCCACTTTTTTTTATATATAGGTATCTTTTATTGTTAATTTTGTATCATAACTTTAAAATATTATTAAAGATAAAATAGGAAAATTTATAATCGGAAATTCCACTAATTATTGATAGAGATTACGTAAAATTAACTACAACAACATTAACTTTAGTGATAAATTATTCAAAAAAACAAAACTTCAAAAATATGATGTAGAATTAAAAGTTTTCTCTCACACACACCATGGTACTAGAGTTTCTGTCACGTCTTGGTCCATGATCTCGTGGCTATGTCATAGAGGCATATGTTAGAACTGTAATCTTCTAACTTTGAAGAATCATGCTTATATGATTGGTCGCACATTCAACAACTCATTCTAGAACAACATTGTATACCCTTGGATTTATGGTGTTATTTGAGAGCATTGTAAAGACCTACCTCAGATGAAGCGTACAATGTTTCAAAGGCCATACGCAACCAGGCTACACCTTTGTTTGTGCGCAGCTAGTACTACACCAAGGAATGGCCAATGAAAGAGACCATGCATACTTGTTCTAGATCAATAATTATACTTTGAAATCTAATTTATATCGCACAATGCCCCCAGCACTTACATTACTGTAAGAAGAAAAACTACATACACCAATTTTTCGTCATTGATGAGCTATTTCACACTCTTCTAATCTCATCATACACTGCAAAGATTCACCCTTCTTAATTTATAAAGAGATAATAAATTTAATTTATTTAGTTAACCTTCTGCTAATGACAATTTCAAAATTTTTAATTAAATGTATCTTTTCACGAACTAAAAACGTAAAGATTATTTTTACATTTTTCTACATACGTATGCAACTAAGATATGCAACTAATATTCCCAGTATAAATTGTAGACGCTAGTGATTTTCCTTGGTCAACTTTCTTTATCAAAGCAACGCGAAGAGTCTATTAGAATTTGATTAATTTTAAGTATCGTCTTGCTAAAATGGTTTGAGATTAATTTGGGTTTAATGTGTATGGCCTCTAATTATAGTCAGTTATAACAAACTTCAAGCGGGAGAGTTTTGCTTTGTATGAGTGTTATGGATTGAATGGAGTTGATGGCATGGTTATAAGAAGAAAAAGTCTACAATGTGTTCATTCTCTCTTAATTTTAAGGTTGGTACTTAGTTATACAAAATTATAGGTAATTTCTGAATTTCAAGTAATTTGTTTTACTTGTCTTGCTTATTAAGCTTTTTCTGAGAATATGTGACAATATATTCGAAATCATTGATGTAACATCTTCAATCATCAACTAACATCATAAGTTGATGATTTTAACATTTGATGCTTATTCTGGTCAATACTTACAAAATTTAGATGTATCGGCATGCGGTCCTACAAGTATAGTCTCACCATGAGAATGACACCCTATTCTGAAGAGTCCAATCATTAATTATTTAAATTTTTATTGAAAATAAAAATGTGTTATAATTTTAGATCACGCTTAAATTAAACCGTAAATTATTTATCGAGCAACGAAGCAGTGCTAAATTATGTATTTTTTTTTTTTATAAATTCGAACTTTGTTCTGGATTCTATGTTTAGTTAGTTAATTACTCGTAATTTCATTGTCATCGATAGCTTTGCTACGTAAATAATATTTTTTTTTCTGAATATAATAATTTTAGAGTTTGGTTTATGTATCATCAGTTATAGGGTTACGTGGATCATATTTTACATGAATTATAAAAGATAGGAATAAGAAAAAGTGAAGTAGACGTATCTGTTTAGTCAACTCAATTTGATTCACGATTTTTTTTCTCGTGTGACACAACAATTTGAGTTTGCTTTCTTCATCTATAGTCTACACCTCAATTCCCAATATCGCAGGAAAAAACCAAACCCAACTTCGTGAGGGTTAGTGGAGCTCGTGCTCAAAAAACAATGTTTTTTTTAAGCTATAGATCACGAATGTTGGCATCTTTCTTTTGACTAATATGTTTTTGAAGAAAGGTTCGATTAAAATAGCGTTATCAAGATCACAAACACTAGTTGGACTTTTAGTCATTTTATCTCACAAATTGTTTAGTTTATGGGTTGTATTTCTTTTGACAAGTGCTTGTGATAGAGTTTGTTTGAATGTTGTTGCAAAAGTGGTTGAAACTATGTGGTTATCGAAGGTCCGATGATGTTAATCAGGTCGTGTTCGTGTTGTTTATATCTGATTGCGCTGTTTTTTGCACAGTTGATTAGATATATTTTATAGTGAGTTTTTGTTTGTGGCTTAACACTGTGGATAGATAATGTGAACATTAATTGCAAAGCAAGATGAAACAAAGAAATGAAGATTACAGACCTAATTATCTTCATTACATTGTGAATGTGGAGTGGCAATGACATGGATTTGTGAATTACAACTGTCATATAGTTGGCAGTAGCAAGAAAATTTTTAGGGTATGCGAAGTTTGAAGATGATGTTTTTGAAAATAACAATGAAAGATATACGAAGGGGAAGGAATTTGTAAGTAACATTTTGTTTTCCGCAAATTTTGCTATAAAAAAATAAACAGGGACAAATACTTTATTTAGAGATATTTCATGTTTGTTACAAATAAAGAAAAGATTTATTCCATTTTTACATAAAATAGTAAAAGAAGTAAACAAAATACATCAATTAAATTATACAAATAGTAAAACAAAGGTATAAAGTGTTTAAAGGAAACTATTGAAGCAAATAAATTGTGTAAAAGTAAAAGAATATCACAATTCTTAAATTATTCGAAGGCAATGTCAAAAACATTGTAATAACTGATAACTTATTAAACTACATCCATAACTTTCATTTAATTTTTTTTTATTATTTTAGTTAAGAGAGATAGTAACTTTTTTATTACGGGTACTAAATGTATCAATCCTATTTATAGGTAAGTATTTTTTTTTTTGGTAAACTAAAATCTACATTTCTAATATTTTGTTTTTTTCTCTTAATTAATTATTATTTTGACTCTAATTATTTGTATTAAGATTTATAATATTCTTTAGCACATTTATTTAATATTTTAGGTGTTATTTTGAATTGATAATGATAAAATCTCTTTATATTTATATGAGATAGATATTTTTCAACTTATTTGTTAGCAACAAGAATTTAGTTTTCCTAATTAATCTTGAATGATGTAGGTCAAAATCTTACTTATCACTACATAATTTCCCAAGTTTGAGCGAAGCGTTGTTTAAGATAGGTCAGAATCTTATCTATCACAACACAACTTCTAAGTTTAACTGAAGAGTTGCTTAAGAAAATTTGAAATCCTATTTATCACTACACAATTCCCAAGTCTAAGTGAAGACTTGCTTAAGATAGGTCAGAATCCTATCTATCCACTTCTGATTTAGATATTATAATTAATTTCATGTATTGAATATGATAATATATTTAAAAGTCTATTACATCTTTTCTTATGTAGATGATCAGAATGTGACCTTCATCATCTACTTTTGACTTTCTAAGGATTATAAGACTTCCGGTACTAAATTAGAATGTATTTAAAATTTGTTAACTCTTTTTGTACATAGGAGATTGATAAGCCTAGGATAAAGATTGCCTAGGGCGGGACTTGTTTGTCCTTTCGTGTCATAGGGAATTGATAATTCTTAAGATAAAGATTCCCTGGGATGCTCGTCCACTCTTTCCTCATATATTAAAAGAAAGATCCTTTAGGGTGCTTATCCACTCTTTTTCTTATGCGTTGAGGATTTGATAATTTTTAGGATAAAGATCCCCTGGGATGCTCATCCACGCTTTCTTGGTGTGTTAGGGATTTGATAATCCTTGGTATAAATATCTCCATAACGCTTGATTTCTACATTAATATGTGGATATGTAAATATTTCATGGAATTTATTATTCACTAGTAGAAAAACGGTTTTCAAAGTCGATTCTAGAAGCCCCTTACCGTCGGTTCTAGAACCGACGTCGACCAAAGCGACGTTGAATGTTTTCAAACACCGCGTCGGTTACCAAACTGACGTCATATTGTTAGCCTCCACGTCGGTTTAAACCAGACATTGATGTCATGAACTCATTCTAAAATGGTCTAGAGGAGTGCTCCAGAGACAACACCATGTCGATTGTTTGGCTAAAACCGACGTGGTGTTCACTTTTCATGTCGATTTTGAGCTACAACCGACATGAAAAGTCAATTTTAAAAAAAAAAAAACAATTATGGGTTGATAAATCTCTAATCGATACAAGAAAACACCATAAAGAATTTTAGAATTTTCTAGCAAGTATAGATATGTGAAATCAAAGGCTACAATCTAAAAAAATAGATGAAAAAGAAACCCTAAACGATGAAATTTTGGAATTTCTAGAGGCCCAACTGCCTTCTCAATTCGAGCAACTTTCATTTTTGGAGCGTCTTAATCCGAGCTCTCTATCAAAAGTTATGGCCGTTTGAAATTTTTCTTCCTAAATTTTTGATCCCCTAAATCTATGATAAACTTATACAATGTAAGAACTCTACCATCAAATATATACTAAATCAAGATGCTGATAAAAAATTTGGACCAAAAATAAATTTTTAACTATTTTTAATGAATTTTATAGATGTGTTAACCTCTTGCAAAGAGAAGAGGTAAGTGGTGTTCAACCAAGCATTCAACCGAGACCACCAAGAAGCTTGCGCACACCAACCGAATGTGGAAGAAGCCCAAAATGGAGCATCTCGAATCCTAGCAAAACCATTGAACAACAAAGATGCAAATGAAAACCAATGAGAAGTGGCACCACGCGAAATACAAATGAAAACCAATGAGAATAAAAACGGCACCACGCGAAGGCTGAGAGGAGAGGGCAGCGAGGCTAAGGAAGAGGCAACGAGGTTGAGGAGGAATGGACACAAATGGGGCCAAACGAACACTATCAGAACCACAAAACGCAAACAAAAAGTCAATAAATAACCACAATCAATGAAAGCAAACGAAAATGGAGGAGAAAGGAACAACTAAAAACTTCAAACGAAGGGTACCTCGAATGGAGCTTAAAATGAAAATGTCATCATTCAAATGAAGCTTTCAATGTAAATAAAGGACCAAGAGTGAAATGGAGCTTAATGGAGAACCTAAGGAGCTCGAAACGTAGCAAAAAGACGCCGAAACAATGCAGAAGAATATACGCGCAATGGAGGGAGAAGGAAAGTGAAAGTGAAAACGCATGGGATGGTTAAAACAGCCATAATCACATCGATTATAAGCTCTTAACTGACATGATGCACCCCACTAAAATCCCCAAATTTAAATTCAGAGAGAGCATGATGTCAGTTACAAGCTCCTAATCGACGTTATGCTTAACCCTAATTTACCCAATTTTTTTTACCAAATTATCAAAGGGAGCATGACGTCAGTTGGTCTCCCATAACCGACGTCATGTTTGTATTCATCACGTCGGTTAGAATGGAAAATCGACATAGTGACTCAATCGCCAAATAAAATTTTTAAAATTTTGAATTTTTATTTTTACTGTCTTTTCTAAGATGGTTTTATTTTGGTAACCGACGTGGTGTATATATAACAACGTCAATTTTGCTCCAACCGACATTATGAATATTAGTTTATTTATAAAAATGTCACTGTATTTTTGATAACGTCGTTTTCAATTTTAACCGTCTTTATACAATGACGTTAAATAGTGTTTTTCTACTAGTGGTTGTTATTCAAATTAGGTAGATAAAATAATAACTTAAAAGTCCATTAAACAACAATCTTTTCTCATCCTAAATTTGTTATCTTCTACATCCTAAAAGTGATTCCGCATCCAATGTATCTAAGTGATATGTTCCTCTCCCGATCACCTTTCTAATTTGATATGGATCGATCCATTTTGGAAAGACCTTGGTAAAACTCCTCCACCTTTAGCTACAGATCTATTGCTATAATTATAAGAATAATTTTATTTATCTGACTATGAAAACCAAATGTTTTAGCTAAGAGATATGATGACATCTTTTGCTAGAGCACTCAATATCCTTTTTCGTAGATCTCATCAATCCTATTTAAGTATTCTCTTAGCTTTATAATTTTTTTTTAGTAAAAATAAAATCCACATCCCTACCTTTGTTGGTAAAATCGTTTATGTTTTTAATTAATTATTAGTTTGGCGTTAATTACTCGTATTAAGATTTATTATATTATTTAATAGATTTGTTCCATATTAGATCTTTATTCTGACTTGATTGAAATAAAATGCTTCTATATTTATATGAGATGAATATTTTTTAACTTATTTATTAGTAACCAGATCCAAATTTTCGTAATTAATATTGAATGATATGGTATATCATAATCTTATCTATCATTACATAGTCTTTCAAATTTAAATAAAACTTACTTAAAATATATCATAATTTTATCTATCATTACATAGTCTTTCAAGTTTAAATAAAACTTACTTAAAATATATCAAAATCTTATCTATCACTATAATTATTAATAATATTAATATTTAATCTTTATTCTTAACATCATTCTAATATTTATTTTATACCATAGTTTTAATATTGAGGACACTATTAAGTAAAAATAGAGATATCAATGGAAACTCTTTTTCTCAATTTGAAATCTTTGTTTTTGGTTTTTATTGAAACTCTTTCTTTTTGTTTCTTATAAAATTGAAGTTCATTTCGGTTCTCTTTCTAATCGGAGTTTAATTTGATTTTATTTTTATATACTTTTTTAATTAAGATAAGCTAAAAACTAAGATAAAAAAATATATCTTTTTCTTCTTTCATTCAAATGTAAATGTTAGTCTTATGACGATCTTAGAAAAAAGATAATATATATATATATATATCGGAAGATATTTATTTGTGGCAACTCATAAAAGATGAATAGTAATCCTTCATTCAAATGGGTCTGGATACTATTCTTATGGGCCTATGTGAGATGGGCTTTTATCAAAATTTTCTCTTCAATTTTTGTTTATTTCAAGTACGCATCAACTTTTTGAAAAAAATGAAACTCTTTATATTATTTTTTTAATCAATATTCTCTTTGATTTTATAATCAAATTTTCACTTTTTTTAAATCGAAACTCTTTCAATTATTTTTTTCTAAATTAAAACTTAAAAAAAAGTTAATCAAACTTATCATTTTTAAAATCGAAGGTCAGCTCGAATTTTCTGTTTCTCGTTTTTTCTAAATCTACTTTTATAAAGTGAACATCTCTTCTATTCTTCAATTCCCTTTTGTTTGGAATTTATATATTTTTTAAATCGAAGATCTATTTGATTCTTCTTATACTTTCTCTTTTCCTCTCTCATTCTTTCTTCTTGAAATTAAATTGAGACTCACATATTGATTTTATTTTTTAAATAAAAATTCTCTTTCCATTTTTAAAAAATAAAAAATCTCTTCAATAGATTTTTTTTTAAATCGAATTTCTTATAGTAATCCAATCTTTTATTTTTTTTTTTTAAATCCAAACTCTTTCGATTTTTTAAATCAAAAATTTGGTTTTTTTGTGTGTATTGAACATTATCAAAGAAATATTCAATAATCCAATTGCAAGTGTTGGAATTGGAAGCACTTTCAAATTAATTTTTCTATAAAAAATTATTCAAAATCATTCTTTAATTTTTAAATGATTTCCAAATTACAAGAAATCAATAGATTTTTTTTTTAAAAAAAGAATCGATTTTTTTTCTGTTGTTATTTAAGTTTTCTTTGATTTTTTTTCTTTGAACTAAAGTGCTGTCAAACTTCCTTTGACGTCCTCTTAATTTATTTTATACAATTGCATATTTAATTTTGATAATGATCAAAATTACTCATTCAAGCAACACTTTCAAATTTCAAACTTTTATACTTTTATACTTTTATAATATTAATTAAAAATCATTCTTATTTTTTATGGCAAAGTGTTTCCTTTTCATATTTCCAATGTTGATTATTGAAGTCTCACACAGTCGAGACATCATTTTTTATTTAATAATTAATTTCTATAGAGAAATCTAACTTTCAAATGACATACTTTTTTTACTATAATTTTTTAATGTTAGATATTTATTATAACATAGTTAATAGTTAATAATTAATAGTAGAATCCAAATTTGATAAAGTGACATTCTATTTTTCTATTTTGTTGCTATATCTTTCCATGTATGAATGAGTAGTTTCATATTTTGTAATATTTAATAAACCATTTGATGAAAACATATAAGAAAAGATCAAACTAAATACATTTATGATTAATAAATAGTTTTGTATAAATATAATTGTGTAATGATGTTCACCTATCTAAAGACAGTCTTTAACATTTTATGTAATTATGATGTATTATCATAATTTTTATATTCTATTACAACTTTCATGTTACCTTTGTCACATCGTGACTTTCTTGTTAAAGGACTAGGTGCTCTTTGAATTGTAATCCCACACAAAAAATGGTCATGTGCTTTAGGGATTTTAATCTAAGAAATAAGTCCTCACACATTAAAGTAAAGCTTAAGTGTTATAAGGATTCTAAGTCTTTGATGGAAAGGTACACTTGTCCACACTTACGCAGCAGAATAAATTACTCAAAATATATGTGAGAAATAAAATATTTTCCACTTAAAAGAATTAAGATAAGCTTAATCAACGGTAATCCAAAAAGTTTAGAGAATCTAAAAATAAATAATATACAAAAGAGAAAAGCACACCAAACTTTTAACGTGAAAACCTTCAGAGGAACAAAAACACGGGACCTAGTCTAGAAAAATCTCCATTATAAAAATTAAAGAGTACAAAATACAGAGAAATACTTCTGAAAATAATCTTAGTTCTACTTACAAACAAACCATGAAAACACTCAAGAGGTAAATACAGCGTCTTAAAACAGTGAAAGAAATAAAATTTTAAAAATATCATATTGATACCAGTGGTGAGAGGAGCAAGGAGCAATAAGATGAAATTTTACGAAAAACAGAGTACTCAAAACAGCTACTCAAAGTAAACAGGAACTCTAGAAGGCAAAGACGACACAATCTGTTTATGTTCTCTTTTCTTGTGTGGAGTGTAAAAACCTTACATAATCACTTTAGATTTTTCACTTAAAACCTATTGAACTGTCTCAATATTTTATTTTAAAATAAAATATTGTTGAAACTAACTTGAGGAGGACCATATAACAATCTCAAAGACTAATATCTATACATGCAAAAAAAAGTCAAGTGCTCCAACGATTATAATAACAGAGACTAAGGATTCTGATCCCAAGGATTAACAAGTCGCCCACTTATGAATACTTTTTACTCATATATAGAACATTTAATTTTATCCTTCTTGGACCGTAAGTGAGAATGAATATAATATTTTAATTAGAATTACACAATTAAGTTTAGTTAGGTGTTAACTGTAATTTTTGAAAAAAAAATACTAATTATAATGGTTGATAAATTCATATTCTTAAGCCCACTAATCTACTTGTCTTATTTTTATGATATCTTGAATTATAGGTAACTATTTTAATGGCATTGAAAATATAGATTCAAAGCTTTAATTGAAGAATGAAAAACCCATTTGTATCTGTAATTGATTGTGTTATTCTATTACTTTTGATATTATTAGTCAAAATTCAATTCACTCTTTGTAACAAATCCAATGACGCAATGATGTAGGAAAACTTATATATAAAGTTGGACAACACACCTGAACCACACATGGATTGTTTTGCTTTTAGTTTTTTTTTGTTTTTGTTTTAATGGCTTTCATATTCTTTAATTCTCTTATTCTCATCTTTCACATGGATGGAAGGCTAAATCTTTTTGAATTGATTTTCAAGTGTTCACATTGGATTTGGAAGTTTAATTCAATTCATTAATGTTCTTCATTTTTTTTTATCAGATTACATTAGATGGTATGTTCTTTTTTAATTCAGATTCTTAATTCTGGAAATATCTTTGAACGCATGTTTATAATGTGATTATGATCATTTTAAACAATCTTTTATTTGCTTAAATTAAGAGGTAAAAAAATTGAATATATCACAGGTATACCATTGGGATATGGATGAAGATATTAACAAATTGATTGATGTTTGTTTAATTAATTAAATTCTATTTAAAAATTACACACATAATATTATATATATATATATATATATATATATATATATATATATATATATATAACTGATAAAGAATTATGATGAATAAATTAAGAGAATCAGTCTGCTTCTTAATTTGCCTTATTCTCATTCTTTTAATTAATGGCTTTAAACAACAATAACTCCCTTCAAATCTATTATTATTTATAAGTTATGATTTTTGAAAACAGTATATGAGCTATGTTTATTGAAATTATAATTAAATTTGTTGAGACAATTTTGGGTTAACTAACCTTAAACATACTTAATTATGATGACTTTTCATGTAGTGAATCGTCTAGGACCTTGCAATTTAATGATCTATACTTTAATTTTTTAATTTGATTGAGTATGACATTGATCACCCACACACATAGAAAAGGGTCAATGTTTTAGGTATTTTAATCTCACAGACTAAAAAATTCTCTAAAAAATCCCCTACACGTGTTGAAAAGGATCAAGTGCTATAAGGATTTTGATCCTTGGGATTAATAAGTACCCTCTACACACACAAAAAAAAAAGGACGAGAGATCAAAGGATTCCTATCCTATAAATGAAATAAAACTTAAACATGCACTCGATGGTTAGTCTTAAACACTTTCATCCCCAGATGAAAGAGTTTTAAAGAAATTGAAATCAGAAAGATGTATAAGCCTATTTTTTTTTACTAAGAAAAGGTCGTGTTATGATCTCAAGACCAAGATGAATCAATTTGTAAAATAATAGGTTTATACAAGAAAAGACTAAGTCATAATTAATATTAATACACAAATAAAATATCCAACAAAAAGGGTAAAGTACAAAGTAGAATACATTAATGTGCAAGCTTGTTCATCAATAATTTCTTTGTTTACAATAATTGTAGTAATAGGTAGGATTTCAACTTACCCTAAACAAATCTTATGACTCAATCCTAAGAGGTTGTGTAGTAATTGGTAAGATTTTGATCTGTCATGAACAAGTCTTATCATTCAATATTAAAGGATTGTATAGTGATAAGTATGATTCGAAATTACCCTAAAAAAGTGTTGTCACTAAAGACTAACTAAGAATAATATATATAAATATCAACAAATAATTTAGAATATATCAATATAGAATAATTTTATCATAATCAAGCAAGAATATACAGATAATCTAGGAAGAAATATGAAATACAATATAATAAATCTTAATACAAATAATCAGGACAAAATAATCGTTAAATAAAGTAATGATCAATAAAATAAGATGGAAATTAGGGATGTAGACCTTAATCATTGAGAAAAGAATAACAAGTCCAAACATATGCACACACGTGCACACAATCAAACATTCAATCAACAAATTGATCTTGGTAATCCTAAAAAGGTCAACAAGCTAACTCATCAACTTACGATCCATTGTCCTAAGTTAAAAACTAGTGTGGATAGTAATCAATAATGATATAATGTATTAAAACTAAATAGAAACATTCTACAAAACTTTAAGACTTTGTTTACTTCCGCTGCTCCACTGTATATGAGGAAGGAAAGGCGTGGTTTATGCGTGTTTGTATCCAAGAATGATTTGTGAGCGAGGAAAAAGAGAAGAGGAGGAGAGAGGCATCCTCGCTTGTGAGATGAGATTCGCGAGGAAAGATGTCTTGGCACCATGCAAATAATCAATTTAACCTCGCTTTGCATGAGCATGAGTTGTGGTCTGTGACCTTCGACGTTGAGTGAGTTGCGATGTCCATGGTTCCCCGTGGCTTTGGTAGTTGGTCATAGAGGTTAGTGGTGGCTGAGGGTGGTGGTACTATTTCATCATCGGTGAGGTTGGTGATACTTATTTATTTTTACCACTTTTCAATTACATAATGATAACAATAAAGATAAATCAGTTGGTAATTATTATGGTTTTACACCATTTTGCTGTAATTAGGCCAATTAGGTTTAAGTTAAAAGTTTGTTATTATTTTGACACAATTATCAGAATTTTAACATATTTGAGTATGTTTCGTATCTTGTCTATAACTTTTGCCACAAAACTTGGATGTACTTGATTCTTGTTTAGTTTTACAAATAACTTAAAAATCTACAAATGTTATTCAAGGGCCGAGAGCAAATTCGAATTGGAAAGTGGTTAAAATTGAACTTGAAGTCGATACACAAAGGTTGGACAACACCTGGACATTTTAAGCATATTTTTTTTATGATGCGCTAATTAGTTATTTTATGTTTTAGGTTAAATTTTTTATAAATACAACTCTCTTGGTAGAGCCGAAAGACATGACAGTAGACAATAGATAATTAAATACAATTTTTCTTCCTTTCTTTCTCTTTTGTGGGTTTTTCATTTATCTTTCCGCCTTGTTGTGTCAATCATTATTATGAGTGATTAATTGTTCTATTCAATCCGATCTCCGGGTGTTCTCTGTTAAAATATTATAATTAGATAAACAAATCAGTAGAATATCAAAGATAATCAAGAAAATATCAGAGAATATCATAGAGATAATCAAGGGAGTATCAAAGAAACAAATCAGTAGAATATCAGACAGACATTATCAAGGGAATATCAGAGAATATCAGTAAGAATATAAAAGATAATCAAGGGAGTATCAGAGAATATCAGTAAAATATCAGAAAATATCAAATGTATTTATTTAGAATAATTTCTATATTTAGTTTCCTAGAATTCTATATTAAGTGAGCTATTGTAAACAAAGAAAAGAACATTTAAGAAAAACCTTCTTCCATGTTATCATATTCTTTTTTCATTTTTGTTCATAGTTATCATATCCTTTTCTAATCTTTCCTAACATTTGATACCATCGTAAGATGGTATCAAAGCGGTGTTAGATCTTGGGAACTCAAAAATCAACATCATTGTTCCATTACCCCTCATAGCCGAAAAACACAAAAAAAACTAAAAATGTCATTTTCAGATGATGAAATTGGCAACAACATGAATCAAAACCAAAATAACTCTTCAACCATTACTGATGAGCCAACTTTACAAATTGCAAATATGTTTCCTAATGGCCTAATGATTCAGCAAACACAAGCCAATCTTGACAATTTGTCAATTGGTTTCAAATTAAATGGAGACAATTATCCATTGTGGGCAACACTCATGAAGAAAGCTATCAGTGGCAAAGGAAAGAAGGGAGTCATTTGACAAGTATACCTCCGGCACCAGAAGAGATAGAACCAACATATGAAAAATGGAAACAGGCAGACCAAACTGTCTTCACCTGGATAATTCAGAATATTGAGATTGGTTTGATAAACAATGTTTTCTAGTTCCCAACCACCAAGGCTTTGTGGGAAGGATTGGCTACTACCTATGGAAGCGACACAGACCCGGTGCAAATCTATGATTTACACCGAAAGCAAACACACAGAAACAGGGAGAAGATACCTTAGAGGATTTTTGGAACAAATTCAAAGCTATATGGATGGTGATTGACAGAAAGCAACTAAACCCTATGAAATGCTCAGATAATATTGCAACTTTCAACAAAATTAAACAAGAACATGATGAAAATTTTGAAGTCATTAGAAGAGATCTTTTAATGCAAGAGAAAACTCCTTCAGTAGAGTCCGCTTATGCTATTGTCCAAAGGGAGGCGGCCCGACACCAAATTCTAAAGCCTACCACCAGTAGTGAAGGGAACACATCATTAGGGAAGGTTAGAATTTACTTAACCACAAGAAACATACCACCAGTATAGGGACAGGGATAAAGTCGCTCAGAAACTACTGGATGTCCATCACAGCGAGACAAGGAAGACAAAATCCACCTCCACTATACTCATTGCGGAATGAAGAAACACAACAAGGAGACTTGCTTCAAAATTGTGGGTTATCCTGAATGGTAGGAAGATTCTAAACCAAAAAATCGCAAGGTTGCCACCACCGTGGGCATCCCATAGACCACTAGTAGCAGCTGTGGTGACACTGGAAGAGAGGAAGAAGCAAAATCGCAAGTCGTTCATGGAAGAACCGCAGTCACTCATGGAGGTAAAAAAGAGAGAAGGATATCAGCTCAGGAAAATTTGATCAGTGGATTTTTGATTGTGGGGCAACTGACACCATGACCCACGACCCTCATCATTTTAACAGTCTCTCCACACCTATTAAAACCCATATTGAAATTGTAACATCCTGATATTTTTTATTTTTTATTTATAAAGGGCCAACAATGAATAAAATTGGGCCAAGCCTATTTGATCGAAAGCAATCTTAAATCCATATTTATGAACTCAAAAATAAATTTTTGAAAACATTTAATCCTGGAAGATGAGAACGGTACTTCCTCATTCAATCATCAAAGCTACATCACATACATGATGCTAAAGATTCCTTCAATTAAATGTTATGCTATCCCAATTCAATCCAACCTTCAATTCAATGTTATCCCAATCCTAAAACCCAAACGTTCCTGCCTATAAAAAAAACGAATCAAAGTGAACTTTTAAAATTACAGCAACATTCTTCTCCTTCTTCCCAACTTACATCCACAATTCCATTTCACCAAAGACTTCAAAAGCCACAAAATTCTTCACCAACATTCTCAAACATCAAAGGTAAGGGGAAATGAGATATATTGCTTTTGTCTTTTATTTCTTAAAATATTTTTACAGTGAGGTACCCCAAGCCTCACATAAAATTTTTTAAAATTATATTTCATGTTGATACTGGTTCTCAAGTATGATTCCTACATTGTATTTGATTTCTATTTTACACTCATGATCATGATGTGGTTTAATGGATACAATTTGCTATTTCTATTTGTTGTGTATATTGTTACATAGGTTATATTAAATTATTATTAGATTAATGAAGACAGGTGAATAGTGTTGGCCATAATTGTGAAGTTTAATAAAGTAATGAATTAACCCATTAATATGGGCACATATTGAGTTTAAACCACACAAAATTAAAAATAGTCAACATCCAACATAATAATGAAATCGTGTGACATGTTTGGTGTGTAGGTGTGAAGATTCCTCTATGGTTTTTTTATAAGAAAGCAATGTACAAAACTTTGTCACACAGTATCGTTACATGCCTTATAGTGTAATTCCACCTTTGTGTGCAATTTTCCTGATGAAGCATATTATGGAGAATTTGAATTAACATGTGATACATGAGTTAGGAGCAAGAGAAGAGGGGAATGAAGGACACACCTAAACCCATAAGAAGAGAAAAAAAAAAGAGAAAGAGAATAGGGAAAGAAGGTAATCTAGTTACAAAAAATAGGCAAAGATGATATAATCTCATATGTCATTGTATAACTATTTTAAATCATCTATCATGTGTTTATTTGCATCTACAAATCATCACCCTCTCAACGATATCAATGTCAAACTAACATGAGGGGAGACTACATTGAGAACAAAAAAAATAAGGGACCTCATTGACTAATTACGCCAAATATTAAGACCAAAAAGCCTATTAAACCTAAATTAAATAATATAAGCATAAAATTAAATGAAGTAAAATAAGATATGACTCAATAAATAAAAGATTAATAAACACATATAATTTTATTAAGATTAATATAAAAATGGTTTAAACTCGCTCTGCTCTTCTCTTACCTTTTACTAGTCAAACTTTTGAAGAGATGATAAATGATAAAAAAAAAAGAAAAAAGATAAAGGAAAGAGATATGATAGAAAAAAAAAAGGAGACATGGAAATATTGTAGAGAGAGCAAGAGATATAATTGACAAAGAGAAAAAATAATTCTTTTTAAGAGGAAAAGATAAAATAGAGTATTTTTAGAATATTTTGATATTAATATTTTTTAGAACTTATCCAAGTGTATTTTACAGTACCATTTTAAAATATTTATTTTTTATTTAATTTTTTTATAAAATTACTCTTATTATTTTTTATTTCTACTTTTTAAAAATCACTTGATTTCTTTATGGTGTTAAAACTTTATTTTAAATCATGAATAAATTTTAAAATGAGAATTTAATTATAAAGTTAAAGAATAAGATTTTTGATCTCTTATATTTAAAATAAAGATAAAATAATCAATATAATTATTTAAAAGTAAAGATTTTATGTATATCATCTAACAACCATGTCTTTTTTATATTGTTATTTATCCAATATGAATGACTCTTTATCTTTTGTTAAATAGAAAACCTTTTTCACCATTTCAATATAGTCAACTTAATACTAACTTTTTAATATGATAAAAGTTCACTTCAATCAATCAATCACACTCCATCATATAAACATATTTTCACATTATATATTACTAAACAATATCTAACTCATTGAAACTATTTTAATAACTATACATATCATTTAATAATCATTTAAAATTAAATTAAATTTGCTTAAAAATATCACTTGAATAAGGTATGCTCTCTTTAACAATATTATTCCATAAAAGAGACAATTGATACAAAATTCTCTTCACTCCAACAATGGAAACTCATTACTTAACTGATAATCTTTTAATAGAGAAATAATTGATATCATAACTTATTCTTATTCCAAATAATATGTTGTTATGTTTTGAACATCAAATTCTTTGAACAATGTTCTTTGACCAAAAATTGATATTATTTTTCTCTTATCTAAAACAACAAATTATTACTTGAACTATTTTTAGACTATATTCAACAAGAAAATATAATATCATAACTTAATTATAATTTTCATACATGAAAGAAAATTCGTAGAGAAGCATGAGAACCAAAATTTTCAATGTCAAAGATTTGCATTTCAATTCTTCTCAAAGCAAAACTAATTTGCTATAAATGAGTATCGACTTGTCAAACTTATCACTTATCTAAAAGTATTGAAATCCTATCTAAAATCAATATTCGCATCCCCGAAAACGTAAACTTAACTAAGATGAGGTAGTGAGTTTATACTTTAGAAAGAAGATGAATTTAGAGGAATGAGACACTCTTTAGTTTTTCGATCTAAATCATTAACTTTATTTCATCAATATATCCAACGGTGGAAAAGAGACTACTCCACCGTGTACCACGTATTCTGCTTCACCGTACTCACTAGGAATATAATAATAAGAAGCAAATGAAAACGTGGCAAATCCAGGGCGGCGCAAAACACTGGAAAGCCATCATGGGTGCTTTGACTTTGTATTCCTTTGAGAAGTTGTTTTGTTTTGTTACCAATATTCATTGTTTGGCCAATCCTCTGTCTCTTTGTCCCTGTCGGTTGCTACAACAGAATACGGATTCAAACTACGCAAAGACTCAAACCACCAAACGACAAACGTGGTAGTAAATCACTCCTCTTTCACTCTCTCCACAGTGTGTGTGCATTCTTCTCCACGATCAGAACTTGGACACAAATCTTTCTTTTTCTCTCTCTATGCACCTTTCTTCACCGTCATGCATAGATAATATTACATTACTGCTAATTAATCAAACTGCTTTCCCACTTTGGAAACACTACCAAGTTAACTTCAGCAGAAGTAAATGAAAGTGTGAAAACTGAAAAGTGTTTCCAGGACTTGGTTAAGGATTCTAGGTGTCTGTTCCGTTTTAAGGTTAATTTTGGTGACATTATTGGAGGTGGTAGGTTGGTGGTGAGGGTAAATGAGAGGACCGAGGTTAAATAAATTAGAAAAAATAACTGTCAAGGTTGACCGGTGGATATTAGAGTAGTAAGTTGTAGAAGAATAGAAACCCTAATGAGAAACCAAACCAAAACTTTATCCATCTCAGAAGTTTGTGAATAGAGTGAGAGGTTCCCATGACGGTTGATTTGGACAACGTTTCCTCTTCCTCTGCCAATCAAAAAAAACCCGCTCCCAAGAGAAAACGAAACCTCCCTGGCATGCCAGGTACTAATTAACCTCAGTCTAATCACAGATCAAACAAACGAACACTGTTTAATTTAATTTAATTTGTTTTGTCAGATCCTGAGGCAGAGGTGATTGCTTTGTCGCCGAAGACGCTGTTGGCGACGAACCGGTTCGTGTGCGAGATATGTAACAAAGGGTTTCAGAGGGACCAGAATCTGCAGCTTCATCGGAGAGGTCACAACTTGCCGTGGAAGCTGAGGCAGAGGTCCACCAAGGAGGTGAGGAAGAGAGTGTACGTGTGTCCCGAACCCGCGTGCGTGCACCACGACCCTTCTAGAGCCTTGGGGGACTTGACGGGGATCAAGAAGCACTTCTGCAGGAAGCACGGTGAGAAGAAGTGGAAATGCGACAAATGCTCCAAGAAATACGCCGTTCAGTCGGATTGGAAAGCGCACTCCAAAGTCTGCGGCAACAGAGAGTATAAGTGCGATTGCGGAACCGTTTTCTGCAGGTTCCTTTTTTTACTCTCTCTCTCTCTTTCTCTCGATTTTGGATTCTCTTTGTAAAGGCTCTGTTTGTGGTTGCGTTTTGAAGGAGGGATAGCTTCATTACTCATAGAGCGTTTTGCGATGCGTTGGCGAAGGAGAGTGTGAGATCTCACACTGATGTTACCAAGGCTAATGAAGAAAATGATTCAAAGGTCTTAACTGACTCACCGCCGCCGGAGGTGGGGGCGGCGGCAGCCACAAGCCCGGCGCAGTCAAACAGTGCCATATCTTCTGGTGTGGAGACGCAGAACCCAGGTAGATTGGATGATTAATTCCTAAATTGGCAAAAACATGCGCTGTTTTTGGTTTTGTCGCGTGTGATGTGGTTAAAAAACTAGTCTACAAAATCAAAGTTATGTTTTTTTTTTTTTTTTGTTAGCGAATATGAGCTTGGAGGTTTGTAGTTTTTGTCTGGTATAGTTTTTTGGTGTGACTTGTGGTATGATAAAAAGGGATGGAACAGGGAAGTAATCTGAGATTCCATGGGCTAATTAAGTAATGAGAATAAAGAACTTAAAAAGGTGTTGATTGGGACTGGGATCTGAATTGTGCAATTGATATCAAGGGATGTTCAAAGATACAAAGCTAAAAGGAGGAAAAGATTTGTTTGTTTTTTGAGGGGGGGGGAGGGAAAAGAGGGTGGAGTGCGTTTTGGTAGAGGAAAAACTATTATTTTGTTCTTTTTTCTGAGCTTTTAATCTAACTTAAAAAGAAAGGCATCAACTTTCCGACTCTGGGTGTTCTACTATTTAATTAATAATAGTTCATTATAATAATGTTGTTGTGTTTTCCTTTTCTTTATTTTTTGTTTCTGGCGTTTCAGAGTTGCCAGAAAATAATCTGCCACAAGTCACTGAGGAGGCACAAGCTATTCCTGCTGTAAGTGGGAGCGGTGGCAGCAACAGCAGTACCAATTGCTCAACAAGCAATGGCGGTGCTACTAGTAATAGTAACAGTAGAAGTATGTTTGCAAGTTTGTTTGCTTCTTCAACATCATCTGGGACTCTACAATCTCAAACACCAGCGTTCAGTGACTTAGTTAGAGCCATGGGGCCTCAAAATCACCATGCAGATATCTCAGCTCCCTCTTCATCTGAGGCCATATCTCTTTGCCTCGCCACCAGTAATGCCTCACCAATATTTGCAACAGGAGGGCAGGAGCACCGGCAGTATGCCTCACCTCCACAACCGGCCCTGTCAGCCACTGCATTGCTGCAGAAAGCTGCTCAAATGGGTGCTGCAGCCACAAATGCCTCTCTGCTTCGCGGTTTTGGCGTTGTGTCGTCATCTTCAGCTTCAGCTTCAACTTCATCAGGGCAGCAAAATGGCCTGCAATGGGGTCAGCCTCAGTTGGAATCTGAGAGTGGCTCGGTTCCTGCAGCGCTTGGACTTAGTCTGCCATGTGATGGTGATTCTGGACTGAAGGAATTGGTGATGGGGACACCCTCAATGTTTGGTCCTAAACACACAACTCTTGATTTTCTAGGATTGGGGATGGCTGCTGGTGGAGGCTTGTCTGCACTCATCACATCTATTGGTGGTGGTTTGGATGTTACTGCAGCAGCAACCTTTGGTAATGGGGAGTTTTCTGGCAAAGATATTGGAAGGAGGAGCTCTTGACATTTGGGTTGCAAGAACTGCATTTATCAGGGCAAAAAGTTATGTATGACTCTAGAGTTAAATGTTGTGTTTGTGTAGAATGTTTAGTTGCAGCAATGCACAGGAGTATTAGTAGTATGAAAGAGCATGCACATATGGAGCAATGCAACAAACAGTGTGCAAATGGGGAACTTTTTGAACCGTGTTTCCCCCTTTTGATGACTGTATTTACTGTCTTTGAAAACGGAAAGGTATGGCACAAGTTACAATATGCTTTCTATGCTATGGAGGAGGGGTTGTTGTGAATTATGGGAGTTTGCAAAGTGTTTGAAATTTGATATGGTTGTCGTGGGTTTTGGCGACAGTGGCACTTTTGACTATATGATCTTGGTTTCGACTTCTTCTGCCTCAACAGTTTTGATCAAATTTGAATTTTACCGTTGAAGGCTTTGATCAGTAGCTGTTGGCATAAATCAGGAAACTTTTATTAGTATAGTTTTCTTCTACTTTCGATTTATTGTAACGAGGTTGATTTTCATCCATGTCCCATTGTTTTGTAGTTAATGGTTGGTAGAATGCTAGTAAGTAATTAATGTTTTAATGTAAGTTTAAAAAATAATTGTAGCATTCCTTTGTATATGGTTAAAAATTATCATAAGTTTTATTCTTCTATTAAATTTGGAATTTAATTTTGGTAATTATTTTTTTATTAAGTATATATATATATATATATATATATATATATATATATATATATTATTAAGTGAAACTTTAAATATAATAGGAGAATATTAATTAGTTGCCAAGTAGCATTAAGTATAACTTTTAGAAAGGGTTTACTATTATTATGGCAAATTGTTAAAGAAATGATAAATACTTTCTCAAGTCAAATATAAACATTTTAATGAAAACAGTTAATTTGATAAGCGTTAAAAAAAAGTCATATAAATTTAATATCATTAATAATATTTCAAAAAATGTTTTTTTATAAATTTACTTAATTAAAAATTAATATATAAAATCTATAAGAATTAAGAATTTGAATTCCATTTTATAATTTTTTTATACATACTTTTGTTTACTGTGTTTTATCTTTATAAACACAATTAACTTTATTGATTATATGATGAATAAGAAACTATCTGCAATAGTTGTTACTTGGAATGAAAATTACATGTTTTCACTATAAGAAAAAAAACTATTTAGAGAATTTTTAGCTAATATAGTTGCTAATTTTGACAAAAATAGTTACCAAATTAAATTTTAGTTGTTAAATAACTATAAAATATGAATTTATTTAAGTCAAGATAATTGGATAATTGGTATCTAACGATTAGTTACCAAAAATTTTATTACTAATTTAGGATCTAATGGTGTAGGTGGCTAAAACTTTGGGTAGTTAATGTTAGATATCAATTGTTTTGACTTAATTGGTCATTAAATTCAATCATTACTTCTATTTTGGAGTTATTTAAAAACCAAACTCTAATTTGGTAACTATTTTTATAACTAAAAATTGATCTCTAAATAACTTTTTTCTTATAGTATTTAACCTTATAAAAGTTATAAAAAGATACTTTTTATGACTATTTCTTATGTACACATTTTCTATAACTTAAATATAAATTTTAGTAATTATTTTTAATTTAAAAATTATTTTAAGTTATATTTTTATTATAAAAAATAATACATAAATATGTAAGCACTTTTCACTAGTATCAACATAAAATCATCATCAATGAATGTGTCTTAGGAGTTACATGGTTAAATAAATAAAATTAGTAAGATTTTTACATTTAAATAATCAAATAAAATTGGTTAATTTCATCTCTTAAAACTTTTTTTTTCCATAGAATATAAAATTTTCATATTTTCTACTTATTCATGATATTAAGTATGTAATTTGTCTTGTAATTTTATTTTTTTACGAATTTTAAAATTTTACATGAACAAAAAACTAATATAATAAACGTATTATTTTCTAATTACTTGTCAAAAATTTCTATATTTTAAATTAATAAATACTTTTTAAATAAAAATATTACTATTTTTTACTAGTATTTTAAAGATATTAACTAAATTTGTCTGTCGGCGGACGATCTCCGTAATTTAAATAAAAATATTACTAGATATCTGTAACTATTAATTTAGAGATGTTAATTAAATTTATCTGATATCATTATTTTAATTGGAAATTCTTCCATTGGTTATTTGGATACTTTACCAGGATTCATGATGTAAATTTTTTTTAAGTAAAAAGTAGAAGATTTCAATAATTGCCAATAATCAATGTAGAAAATAATTTTTTTTGTCGGTTAATAATTAATATAACATTATCAATAACAATATAGAAAGTAGGTTTTATATCAATTGTAAGGCGTAACCGTTGTAAATTTGTTATTTTTACGTGAGTGATGACTTTAATCCATATAAAATATAGTATTTCTTTAAAATTATAATATCATAAAAATTACACAAGACAAAAATTATATCGAAATACTTGTTATCCAAATTTAAAAGAATGAAAATAATAATTAAACTTCTCAAATGAACAAAAATGATAATAACAATCAAACTCTTAAATATATAAGAAAAATATTTGAAAATAATTAATCCTCTAAACTTAAATATATATAAAAAATGAAAATATAGAAGATTGTAGATCTACAGATCAGAATGGATAGACAAGTGACAGTGAGAGGATTCAAGATGCGGAGGGAAAAATTGATAGGTTTGAATTTAAAAGAGTTCCTAGCTTAAGGTTCCAAGAGATGAGGGGAAAATACAGGTTATATCCTAGTATAAAAATCTTTACATTGATTATCTTTATAATCAATATAGAAAATATGTATTAATTTTTAACCTATACAGTATAATGTCTACCTTGATCACAAAAACAACTTATATGATCTACACAATACATTTTATATATTTTTGTAACCAATGTTAGAAGTAGTCTAATATTAATGAAATTCTCAGTGTTAATATTTTGCATCAATTTTTTTATAAACTAATATTATTATGATTACCAACCTAAATTTATGGTTTTATATTAGTATATTTTAAAATAATGTTAAGTTGGTCCACTTAATAAATAATTCAATGTTATTAATTTTTCAAATTATGTCAAAGTTATTATAATCATAAACAAATAATAATTTCAAATCAAGTGCAGTTTCTTATCTTACATTATGCTTAAAACTTGAACGGAAGAGCCTTAGTCCAACTTAATACTGGATAGAGTGTCTCTTTTTTCGTTTTCTCATCATTTTGTCGTAATTGAGTGTGAAAACGAAATCTTAAACTCGTGTCTAATATGCTGAAACAGAAAATTAATGTTTTTGAAAAAAAAATACAAGAAGATGAGTGTATTTTATTAACATAAATTTTAATACTATCAAATATTTGGAAAGAGAATAAATGTATATTATTAAAAAACGTTTACAAAAAACGCATTTATAATACAATGTATAATAAAAATGTATAATAGATATAAATTATTATATCTATTTATTTACTAACATTTTCCTTTAAAATTTATGATAAGATTGCATTCTATCTTAAGTTTATGTATAAATTTAATAAAGAAAATAATTGATAGAAGTTTAGTAAGAATGTTAGCAACTTGAAATCTTCCAGATAAGTGAACAAAATAAATTTGATGTTGTTGAACCCGATCATGGACAAAGTGTAAGTCAAGCTCAAAATGCTTTGAGCAAGAATGCATGATAAGATTTGTAGTTAATAAGACAACACCTAAATTGTCTGAGTAAATAGTTAGAACAACAGAAGGAAGATGAAGTTCATGTAGAAGAGATGAAATCTATATAATTCCAAACAACACAGCAGCAGTACTCCTATATTCTACCTCAGTACTGTTGTGAGAAACAACTTTTTGCTTGTGGGAATTTCAGGAAATAATATGGAAATAAACACAATAACCTGTTGTAGACTTTCTATAATCCAAATCAAATTTGACCCCCATTCAGCATCACTAAAACCTTTTATAGAATAACTTGATAAAAGAGTGAGTTGTAAGTCGTGAGTAATAGAACCAACCAAGTAGCAAAGAAGTCGTTTGACAACCTTCTAGTGATGTTATTGAAGTTGATGCATATACTGACAAACTTTGTTAACAGAATATGCAATTTCTAGAGTCTTGTAATGGTAACATATTGGAGAACTCCTACTATTGATCTATATAGAGTGTGATCCTCAAAGGCTATTGAACCATCTTGAGTAAGGGGAAGGGAAGACATCATCGGAGTAGGTTGTGGTTTTGCTTTGCGCATATTAGCATGTTGAAGAAGTTCTTTAATATATTTGGATTGTGATAGATGAAGTCCACCATTAAACGTCCATATAGCCTCTATGCCAAGAAAATGATGTAATGAATCAAGATCCTTTAAAGCAAAAAAGTTATTTAAAGAAAAAATAGCAAAAGTTATAGCAGCAGATGAAGATCCAGTTATTATATTATCGTTTACACATATAAGTATGAATATAGTAATATCATTTGCAAATTTTGTAAAATGAGAGGGGTCACTTTTGGTTGCTGAAAAATCAATATTGTCAAGAGTATAACTCAGTTTTTGAAACCATGATCTTGGTGCTTGCTTAAGGCCATAAATAACTTTATTAAGTTTACAAACTTGAGCTGGATTAGAGGATACAAAACCTAGGGTTGTTGCATGAAGACATTTTCTTCCAAGTCACCATGCAAAAAAACATTGTTGATGTCTATTTGGTGTATATACCATCTTGATGTTATAGCATGACTGAGTATAACCCTGACTATTGTAGGTTTGATTATTGGGATGAAGGTTTCATTGAAGTCAAATTCAGGTTGTTGATGAAATCCTTTTGTTATAAGTCTTGCTTTGTGATGTTGAAGACTCCCATCAATATTATATTTGTTGCAGAAAACCCATTTATATCCAACAATAGTAGCATCAAGAGGAGGATCCGTGAGAGTCTATGTGTTGTTAAGGACAAGAGCATTGTACTTCGATTTCATGGCATCATACCAAACAAGATTAGATAGGGCTTCTTTAAAATTTATAGGTTCAATTTCAGATGTTGAAAAGAGTAACCATGGAATGAGTATTTTGAATGATTTGAGGAGTATTCTCAGTTTGAATAGGCATAGTTGTTGAAGTAGTAGGCACAACAGAATTTTTAGCATTGCATGTAGCAACATAATTTATAAAAATCGGAGTTTGCAGCAGGTTGAGTATATGCTGTAAAGTTGTTTCCATGGGAGGTAACAGTAAGATAAGTGTAGAGTGAGGTACAGGTATAGGTGGACTAAAAGTAGTAAGAAGTATGAGATGCAGGCGTAGTAGTAGTAGATATAGATTGTATCATAATTAAAGAATTATCATAAATGGAAGGTATGTAGGTCTGTTTTATGCTTTTATGAAAAGGATTATCCAAAAGAGTGAAATGAAAAAGTTGTTCATTAAATACCACATGTCTCACCAGAAGTAGAAAGACGGATGTAACCTTTATTTTGATTATTATATTCCAAAAATAGACATATTTCATAACGAAAATTAAGCTTGGACGTATTATACGAACGTATGAGAGGGTAACGTGCAACCACAAGATTATGAAAAATGTATAGTTTGGTTTTTGATTAAAATTTTTTTGAAAAGGAGAAATACTATTCAAAACTTTAGTTGGCAGAGTATTAATAATATGCACAATAACAACAAAAGCTTCCCCAACAAAAATATTATGGAAGAGAAGCGTGAGCAACAAGAGTAAAACCAGTGTCAATTATATACCTGCGTTTTCTTTTAGTTGAACCATTTTGTTCATGTGTATATGGACATGTCAGTCTATATCTAATCCAATATTTTTTAAGAAAAATATCAAGACTTAAAAACTCTTTGGCATTGTCAGTTTGAATATATTTTAATTTGTAATTTGTTTGAGTCTTAGCAAAAATTTTAAACATACAAAAAAAAAAAAAAGCAATATGAGATTTAGCATGTAGAAAATAAATCCAACTATATCTTGAATAAGCATCTAAAAAGGCTACATAATATCTTTCACCATTTGTACTAAAAATAGGAGCTGGTCCCTATATATCTATGTAAACAAGTTCTAATGATGAGAATAAATCGTTGTAGATTGGTGAAAAGGCAATTGATGCAATTTAGAATTAACACAAACATCACAAAACAATTTAGCAGAGGATTTAGGAAAAGGTATATTACAATTGAGTAAGATTTGTTTGATAGTATGAAATGAAGCGATCAAAGCGTGAAATCCATAGAGGTAAAGTATTGTTTACAGAGTCAATAGTAACAGTGTTAACATTGAGATCAGAAGAGTATTGTAAAGTAGGAAAGACATAAAGACCGTTTTTAAGAAACCCTTTAAGGATGATTTGATTTGTGTCCTGCTTTTTAACATAACAATAGTTAACATGAAATTCAAGATAAACATGATTATCATTGGCAAATTTTGAAACACTAATTAGATTTTTGGAAATATTAGGGACATGTAAGAGGTTTGATGATAATAAGCACGTCTTACTATGAGGAGAATACAAATAAGATGTACCCACATGTGAGATATGCATACCTGAATCAATATCCAATCTTACAGTTTCATTGTCCATGTAAGCTGTCTTGGTGGTGAAATTGTGTTTGGATCTACACGAGTTAAGACAACAATGATGAAGGCTTCATACTCATTTGATAACCCATCTAAAAGAACCCCAATGTGTCATCTGTTGAAATAGGAGCTCCTATAGTAGTTAACGTGTCCACAATCTTCTTTCTATCAAGAATATAGGTGTTGATGGTGCGATAGAGTTTTGGTGTGCGGAGTTGAACCTTGAGCTTCTTGACTTTTGCTCTTGATTGGGAGGCATAGTAGGTGTGAAGCTTTTCCCAGATTTTTGATGAGGAAGACAAGCCTACCATCTCGGTAGAATGGACGTGTGCTTTGAGGCTAAAAGCCATGCCACCAAGAGCTAGTATTGTTGTTCGTAACCAAGAAACTCGGGATTAACATTGTTGTTTAAGACGTCTTTAGGGATTAAAAATTGCAGCGGTATATTATGACCATTGAATAATAATTTCATTAGTTGCAAACCTTTCACAGTGGCAAACACTTGTTGCTTGCGGATCAAAAAATTGTTATGCCTAATTTGAGAGAAAGGTTTGTAAGAGAAAGGAAATTTTTTTTTAAAGAATTTTCAAAAGATATAACGGGAGAAGAGAAAAAAATTTCAGATATTTGAAAAGAGAAGAAATATATATTATTAGAAGTGTTTAACCTTATTTATAATACAATATATAACATATATAAACACTGTTATATCTATTTATTTAGTAACAAATACTATTAAATATAACATTAGTAATAAAATTTTTCAATAATTTATAAATAAATATAAAATTGACTGATTTGTAAGATTGAGACACCTTCAAATCGATATTTTTCTAATTAACATCTCAATTACAAGCCAATTTTTTTCTAATAAACATCTCAATACTTTATATCTGTAAAGGTAAGAGACCCCGTGAATAGAAGGAATAACTAGGTAAAACTTACAACAATTAAGGCTGAAAATGGTCTAGTCCAATGCACTCTTTTATTATTTTTCCATTGTCCCATATATAATATCAAAATCCTTTACGTTCCTAACTAACCTTGTTTTATTTGATGTGGAGACAAAATATTGAAAAATAAAAGAAATATAGATTCTTTTTATTACTTTTGAGAAAAAAAAAGAAAAAATGTTATTTTCTTTCATTTAGTAAAAAAGAGTTAAAATAAGTCGTCGTGATTAAGTTAAGAGGTAAAATATCAATGAATTCAATTGAATTTTGATTAGTCTAGCTTAAATTTTGTGCAATTTTGATTTCTCAAAAATATTTGATTTAGATAATAAGTTCTTTATTTATGAAATCAAACAAATTTGATCGGTGTGTAACATCTTAAATAAAAATTTTGTGCTGTTGATTTAGTCACAATGGCAATGAATACACTGGTTTTTGGTGTCGTTATTGTTCAGCTATTAAGAATACTGTTACAAATGATCCTTTCTAGTAGAAATGAGCAATTTATATTGTGTCCACTAATGTCACAACCATAATTGCACACCAATTTTATCGGTTTAGATCGCTTCACACTATCTATAAAATATATTATAAATAGTTAATAAACAGGAAAAAAAAGTTCAAAATCAACACAGTATTTATTTTTTTCTCAATACCATCCATAACCTGGACAACCTTCTCAAAACTCAAACCCTATCATTTGAACCAAAACAATAATTTATTTTGGTAATTATGTTAATGATTGTCTTAATTATAATGCCAAATACACATATTTTCAATCAAGAAAAGTAATGCACCAACACATATTAATTGTGACTAATATGTTCCAAAAGATCACAAAAGCTTAATAGTTTGATTATAGAGACAAAAAGAGCAGTCACAAAAATAAAACATTGAAACTTGTTAGAACTTCAAAATGATAAGGTAGTCCACGTTAACTGATAACGATATAACCTATGTTTTCTAACTCTTGGACCATGACATAAAATTTCAAATAAATCTTGTTCTATTAAAAATTAAAAGCCACGAGGCAATATTGAAATTTTTTTCTCAATCGCAAGGATTTAAGCAAGGTTATATTGGATGATATGCTTGTCACTTGAACTACTATTGCTACCATAATGAATAGAAGAAAAAATCAAACACAATATAATATGCCGACTACCCTTCAATGCTTGATTGTTTTCCCATTTATTCATTTCATCTAACTTCTCTTTATGCTACATTTATATTTTAACTATTAATGAAAACTTATTTCATTAATATAATTTAGAATAATAAAATTACATTAATAATAATAGTAATTGCAAGTATCTTTATAACAAAATATAATATAATTATAAATGTTAATAAAAATTTTATAGTTTTTAATAATCTTAAACTTTATTAATTGAGTAAATAAATTTAATATTCACTTAATAATAATTATGATTACTCATAAATATATTTGGTAAATAATAGAACATTAATAATAATAATAATAATTATTAATCAAAACCAATTTTAATAACCTCTTTTAATATTAATTGTCATTAAAATTATTTTCTCAGTTATTAACATAAAATATAAATTTTATTCACTGTGTAAATATATTAATTATTAATTGTATATCTAAAAAATAAATAAAAAATAATTTAAACAATATTTAAAATATTTAAAATATTAAATAAAAAATCTTGCATGGTATTGAAACCTCGGATAAATTTCTGCAAGGAAAAAAAAAGAGTAAGAAATTAATCCTAGACCTCATTTATAGGTATAAATAATAAAAGGATTTATTTGGGTAAATATTGGACCGTTGGATCTACTAAAATATTTATTTTATTTAATGAAAAAATTTCTCAATTGTTTTAACAATGTTACACTCATATTTTTTACACATAATAATGTGTTTGATAATAGCAATAAGTTAAGTACAAGTTTATTTTACTAACTTATAAACTAGTTTAACTAACACAAAAATGTTTAATAAATATCAAAGTAATTTTATTTTATAATAAATAGTTTGTTAATTTCTTTTATTACTATCATTTATATTTTAATATACTTTTTATTGTCTTTAATTTTTTTATCTATTATTACATATTTCAATATTATAAAGAAAATTAATTATTGTATTATTTTTAGTATTTTTTAAGTTACCTTTTTAATTTTTTATGTAGTATAAATAAAAAATATTTAAATTGAAGTAATTAACATTTTATGATGCTATGAAAAAATTACACATAAGTAAAATTGTAAAAAACAAATTTGATATAGCAGTAATTTAAATTAATAAATAAAAAAATTAAATTTTTGAAAATACATACAAAATAAATTTGATTAATACTGACTACATCAATTGATTTAAATAAAGTGATTTTTCTAAATATAAAAAACATATAATATTTAAAAATTAAATAGTAGTACTCAAAATTTGATAAGAATTTAATTATTTTTAAAAATATAAAATTACAATAACATAATAATTTATTTTTGGTTAAAAAATGTAAATTTTATTGATATAATAAAACTTATACAATTATATATTTTTTTATATTTACAACTAGTTTACCAAGCACTTTTAATATAATAAGTCAGCTTATTATCTAAACGTATAAATTAGAAGTTTGTCAACTAATAGTTAAATTATTATTAGCCAAAACTTATTAGGTTGCCTTGTCAGCTTCTAGTTAGTTTTGACAAAGTCTAATGCGTGTTTGATAAATAAAAAAAAAAACAAGTTTTTGAAATAAATAAATAAAACTTGATTGATACTTATTAGATGAACTCATTTAAATAAGACGACTTCTTCAAATAAGAAAACATATACAAGTTTGAAAAAAATAAATAGAAGTAATAAAAAAATCAATAAGCATTTAATTGTTTTTAAAAAGCCTAACAAAGCTAATAATATATTTCTTTCTAAAAACACAAATTTAATTTATGTAATAAAACGTATAGTTATATATTTTTTATATCTATGAAACACTTATAATTTACTAAGCACTCATAATTAATAAAAAAATATCTTAATTAATGTTGGGTGATTTTTTTAATTAACATTAAAAAATAATTATAATAAATTAATGATAAAAGATAATATTGATGTTGATAATAAAAATTAATCATTGCATAATCAATAAAACAATAATTATGATAAATGTAAATAAAAAAATCTACTTCAAATTTGTTAAGAAATAACTTCTCTAGTATCGAACGAAAACAACTGTGATGTATAAAAAAAATAATTCTAACATTTTAAATAAAAATTTTGTTATCAAAATTAATACCCTAATTGATATTAATAAAAAAAATTAATCGTAGCAATAATATTTCGGTAATAGTTAAATCAGCCATACCTTAAAGCACCATCAAGTTGTGAAGAAAATACTTAGAAAAGCCACGTAAATTTAATAATACAAAAGATTTTAAATTCTCCTTTTTCAAGTAGAATTTGAAACTATTTAACATGGATCTATTTATTCTTTTAAAATTTAAAAATTTTGATTTCTTTAAAAATTTGTTACTCAAACAATATATTTTATTACAAAATTTCAACTTTTCTATCAAAATAAACTACCTTTCTAAATTTTTCCTATCCAAAAATATTATAAATGATTATAAGAGTTATTGTGCTAATTTACTTCAAATAACATTTTAAACACAATTTCTTATTTAGCTTCTCTAAAATTAATTTCCACTGTGATACACAAGTCGGTTGCTTACAATTTGAGAATTTTCACTTCAAACTAAAAAAACTAAAATCAAATTTTTGATATTCTATACTTTTATAATTGCGTTTCTAGACTTAGTAAAATCCTCACTAATTATTATTTTAACTTTATAAATTAATCAAGAGACTCAAATCCGAAACTTACAAAAATCAAAGACTTAGCTGAAATAATTAAAAAAAAAAAACTGTCAAACAAATCATGAGCCAATAACTTATTAAACCTAATTCTATCGAACTATATTAATTGTTCTGGTGTGATCTCGAACTGTGTTCAATGTTTAAGCGGGACTTAGAATTTTAATGCAGATTAAAAAAAATGAAAATAAAAAATTCAAATTTGAATTTCAAAAAAAGAAAAAAAGACATCCAGAGAGATGTAGCAATAAAGAGGGAAACCATTGGAATAGAAGTCGGAGTTTTGTCTCATTCAATCTCCCATCGCAAGTTTCTGAGGCTCTAGTGGAACCGAGACAATCTCCTCTATCTTCGGGGCTTCTCGTTCTCTTCTCCCATCTCACCTTCACGCTTCTCATTCTCCGCATTCTATGGCAGCTTCCGCTTCCAATGCCGTTCTTCTCGGAGACGTCTACTTCGACGAAGTCGCCGCCAAGCCCTCCGGCGTTCGCTTCCGTGACCGGACGCGCCGCGCCGCTTTGCGAGCTACCGTCAATCTCACAAGATTGCAACCCTTGAACAGTCTCTTGAACTTCGGCTGCTCCACCTCCGATGCGACTTGGAGGAGTTGGAATCCGAGCTCGCTCCTTGTCGGAACCAAACACTCCTCCTTTCCTTGCTGCTCCGCGGAGACAACGCCTCATGTTCAACACCTTGCCTCCTCCACATTTTCATTCGACCAGTACGTCTTCCTCTGAATTGGCATGTTATTTTTAGGGTGAGATGTGTTGTGTAGGTTCCTTAATTTTTGGTTTTAGACTCACTATGTCACTACACTTACATCTACCCTTCGGAATGGAAGAAAAAAAATGAAAGCTCTACTCTCTCTGTTGCTTCGAACTTGACGTGAGTCTAGTGGTCATTTTGTTCCTGGATTTTTTTACAATTGGTGCATTTTGTCCCTCTTTATGGAGTTCAGTGAGGAATCGTTATTTTTAACGTATCGAGATTAAAACCAACTTTAGATCGAAACTTCAGAGACTTGAATTCAAATATAAGTTACCCTTTATTTTTTTATGTATAATGATGGTAAAAATGAATAATTTATTTATTTTATTAAAATGAACATCTTGTACTAAAGTGGTTGATGGTACCTTACTCTCGTAGGAACTAGAAAAGAGTTAAATATGATGTTTTATTTTAGAGATAACCCTTATTTTAATCATTTGCTCAAGTTATTTTAATTTATGACTGTTAAATGATGGTAAAGCATTATTTTCGTTAGTTTATGAGAAGGTATTAGAGTGAGTGACGCTTTCTCTATACAGAAGTGAAGTGATTTTTTTTACCAGAGTTAGGTGCTACAATGGCCTAGCTACACATTTAGTATCAAGATTGAAGAGGAGGTTTACTCTTTTAATTTATGTTTCTCACAATTACAAGGTAGATATGTTGAATAATGATGTTTTTTTCAGAACAAATTTTGGTGTCGAGAGGTTGAAGTTGTTATCGGGGTCATGTTACCTACCACATCCGGATAAGGAGGACTATGGTGGAGAGGATGCACATTTCATTTGCGCAGATGAACAAACAATTGGTGTTGCAGATGGTGTTGGTGGCTGGGCAGATGTTGGTGTTAATGCTGGACTGTTTGCTCAAGAACTCATGTCCCATTCTGTTAGAGCAATTGAAGAGGGACCAAAAGGTTCTGTTGATCCCGCCAGTGTTTTAGAGAAGGCTCACTCATGTACAACGGCCAAGGGTTCATCAACAGCTTGTATCATTGCTCTTACTGATACGGTATAATATTGTTTTTATTTAAAACTTTTACCATCAAAGTAGTTTTCTTCCTTTTCTGTTGACAGCACTAGGTGTGTGCAGACTTTTTTATTGCATTTTTGTGCTATATATAAATATTTGTTATTTTGACCTAGTTTATGTTATCAAATTAGATTAGATTATGCATCTCCCCAACATCTGTATTTTGTCACATGAATGGTTTTCTTCCTTTTCTATTGGATAGCACTAAAGGTGTCTGGACTTCTTTATAGCATTTTTAATGCTATATATTAAATATATGTTTTTTTCACCTTGTTGACTTTATCAACATTACATTAGATTATGCATCTCCCTAACATCTGTATTTTTATGTCATATGATGTCTGATGTAAAATCTTTTACAATAAAACTAGATTCTTGTCTACGTCCAGAATCAGACTACTGTTATGTGATAGTATGAGTTTAGCATGTATCTACTGTTAGGTTCCTTTGAAATCAATATCTAAATGGCATAGGGGGAAAAAATTAAAGCGTGCTCAAATTTTGCCATCTTGTTTTTCATGAATTTGGTGTCATTTTTCTCCACTATACTCATGTTAATATACAGTTCAGACATGAACACATACACACACATCTTTAACTCTTGTATAACCTGCTCCTAAACCCTATGTGATTGATGTTTTGGTGTGCATCATGATTGACTGAAGCCCATCAGTTCACAGCTAGTAAAATCTGGGTAGCTTGCTTTTTTAGTATAAAAGGAAGTGACAGAGTAAATCAAATGATTGTTTTCTTACTGTGTATGGTTTCTTGGTCCAGGGACTGCATGCCATTAATTTGGGTGACAGTGGGTTCATTGTGATTAGAGATGGAAGCACCATTTTCAGGTCCCCTGTTCAACAGCATGACTTCAATTTTACGTATCAACTGGAGAGTGGCAATGGATGTGATCTACCCAGCTCTGGTGAGGTAAGTTGTCGCTAATTGCAGACATGATTTACTTCTAAGGACATTACATTAGCAATATGGAAATTTCAAAATGGAGGCTCTTAGTTGTTGAGGCTGTACCTTCTTACCTGTTTCTGATAGCATGCATGGCAGGGACTATTTGTTGAGACAGTATAGTCCAAGTCTTCTGTTTCTGAGAATATGGTTCTGGTGCCATGAAACAGAGTTTTCAGAACTTTCCTCCAATCTCTTGTGATTAATATGTGAACCAACTGAAAGATTGGCATTTGAAATTTCTTTCATGTCCTAATCATATTTTCTGGTTGATTTCGTAATACATGAGTCTATGCTGTAATTTGAATAAGGAGTAGTGGAAAAATGGATGGATCTTGGCGGATTCAAGCCAAGCCAAATGGCAAGCAACATGGCCAACAACTTTCACGATCTCAAAAGGGTCATACAAGCATTTGCTCAACTTTTGATAGGGGGAGCCCAAAATAGAAACTTGACGGTAAGGGTACAATTTTACTTATACCCAGTCACCACTCTTGTAAGAGACACGATGACAGTGAGAATCAACATAGGCCTTTATAGTTTGCTGAGCCTTATGCAATTTGCAAGTAAGAGAGGCAAGCAAATCTTCCTGTGAAGAAAGAAGGGAGTCAACAACTTCAATGTGGAAGGAGCCAGGAAAATAGATGGAAATGGTGGGAGGAGATTTCCCAAAAAGTGGCTTTGAAAGGGGTGATCCTTGTAGCAAAATGTGGGGTGTTGTTATAGCTCCATTTTGCAAGGCTGAGAAATTTGAGCCACTGAGAAGGTTGACCATGGACATAAGCCCAAAGATATAGCTCAAGCACTCTATTAAGTACCCCAATCTTGCCATCAGTCTGAAGGTGATAGGTTGTACTTTGTGGAGCTTGGTACCACTCAACTTTAAAAGCTTTGCCAAAAGTGTTGATAAGAAAGGGTCTTGATCAGAGATAAGGCTTCTTGGGAACCCATGAAGTTTGCAAACCATATCAATGAGGAGGAGAGCAACTTTGTTGTCAGTTAAAGTTAAATGTGTAGGGAGAGGATCAAAATGTGTACCTTTCGAAAAATGATCAACAACAACTAATATAATGGTGAAACGTGAAGATGGTGGAAGTATGGTTTTGAAATCTAATAAAAGGACAAACCTCCACCGGGGCTATAACACGAGGTATAGGTTGCAATAAACTAGGGGTCTTAGTGTTGTACTTCGTTTTTTTAAAAATTGAGTAGTTAGTGACGATTTGGGTGGCGTCCTACTTCATTGCATTCCAAAAGAAGTTGTTAGGGTTAGGTAAGAGCCTTTGCAATTTCCATATGGCCACCCAAGGGAGAAGCATGAAATTCAGTCAATAGCAAGGGAATGAAAGAACAACTGTTAGGAAGCCAGAGACCACCTTTGTAAAATAACAAGCCATCAACAATTTTATAATTAGAGTGACAAGAGGGTGAAAGAGAGACCTATTATTTGGGGGAACAATATGTGTTCGAAGTAGGTTGTTATTGCTTCCAATTTTCTAAGAACTGAAATTGTAGAATGGAGAGAATCCAACTAACTGTAGTCCATTTCAGAGTCATGCACGTGAGAAAGAGCATTAAAAACGACATTGTGCTTACTTTGCTTTTATTGAATGGAGATAGAAGGAGAACAAAACCTGAAGAAGACAAAATATTTCAATTCGATAAAGAAGATGAATAAGAGAAAATAATGGAAGAAGGAAACTTATGGGTTGATGGAGGAAGCCATGCCACTTGAAGGATCTTCAAGATAAGTGTTGAATTGAATCACCACTTGATCCTATGATCCAAGATAAGACTCAAGGAAGAAGATTACTCTCTTCTTTCAAAGATACTCCATAAGTGCTTTAGAAAGTCTCTCTCAATTCTCATATATTTGAAAGTTATTTACAAAGGGAAGAGATGGTTATTTATAGCCTAAGATCACCCCCTAAATGACAATCTAATGTGCCTAACATGAAATGTAAATGTAGAATCTAGTGGCTTTAAGTGTGAATAGAATTTAAACAAGACAAGGAGGGAAAATTTAAATTTTATAATTCAGAATTCAGATCTAGATCAATGGCTTAGATTTGTGCATGTTTCCCATACTTGAGTCATACTTCCCATGCTCCATTCACATTTGTGATGCCTAGCTTTCTCCTTGACTTTTGTGAGTATGAAATACAATTGTTGGAATGTCGTCGGTGGCCGTATTTAAATTTTAAAGTTCAAAATTCAGATCTAGATCAATGGCTAAGATTTGTGCATGTTTCCCATACTCAAGTAATACTTCCCATGCTTTATTCACGCTTGTGATGCCTAGCTTTCTCCTTGACTTTTGTGAGTATGAAATACAATTGTTGGAATGTCGTCGGGGGCCATATGAATTTGGTGAAACCCTTGAGCAAGGTCAACTTTTGTGAACCGTGAAGCAAAATCCAAGTCATCAAGGAGCTTGTATAAGGTCAACCCATGTGGCATTCTGCATAAAGTGCATAGTAAGATGAGAGTAGTCCATAATAGTTGGGTTGAGGGCCTTAGGCCTATTTACTACAAAATAATATCAGCTCTTGTAACGTCTATGATAGAAAGGTCAACCTCAAAACAATGTATTTGAAGAGAAATAGAAACATGCCCTTGTAAAGAGCGGAACAAATAAGTTTAATGCTGTTACTGACTGTGACACTCATCGGTGTGGTAGCTTGAGGAGTGAGGTTGAGAGAATGAACCATGCGAGATTGGATAAAGTTATGAGTGCTATCGCCACCGACCAACACAAGAACTTTGTGACCACTAAAATTACCAACAATGCATTTTGTAGAAAGAAAGTAGTAGAATTGCTTAGGTCATGGGAAGTGTTAGTATCAAGGAGAGGAGGATGAGTTACAGGGCCATGTTGGATATCATTGTTAGCCGCAAGTAGGAGGAATTTAGATTTGCATCTCTGGAAAGGGTTCACAATTGTAACAACGACCATGGTTGCAACAATCTGAAAGTTAAGTTCGGGTAGGGGAGGGTATTGAGCGATAAGTGGGTGGGAAGAGGTGGATCAAGGGTGGTAAAACGTTTTGGCTTCAAGTAAATTTTCTTTTTGTAAATTGGCTAAGGCAACAACTTGGATGAGGGTTAAGGGCTGGATTGCTTGAACCTCATGATGGTTGCTGATGGAAAGGTTGGAGATGAAGCAACTCAAAAGGAACAAGGTTTGGAGACTGGTGGTACGATTAGCAAGATTCTTCAACTCGGAGAGGTATTTGTTAACAAAACCATGTTGGTTGAGTTTAAACGGAGCACCTTTAGGGTCATCACAGAAAGAAGGCGCAAAAAGCAGTTCAATGCTTAGAGGAAATCTGCCCAGGAGGAGATTTGGTTATTGCTGTACATCCAATAGTACCAACTAAGTGCAGGGCTGTTAAGGTAGAAGGCTGCTAATTGGGAAGCGTTCACTGTTAGAGGTAGCTCGGTAATCAAAGAATTGTGATATTTTAAATATCCAAGGCATATCATCAGATCCTTCAAAATGGGAAACATCAAGCTTCAACAGACAACAAGGCCTGTGAGGGTGAGAACTGGTGGTAGAAGTAAAAGGCTTGGAGTAGGTTTCTATTTTAGAAACGTGATCGATGACCTCATCAAGTTTGGAGTGGAGGTGGCTCTGATCAGTTGCAAGGGTAATTTGGTTCTAGGTAAGTTTTGCAACAGCTCCCCCAATACGAGCCAGTGCCACAACCTGAGTTTGAGCACGTATCTGGTTACGGTCAGCCATGATGAATGCTAAGGACCAATTGATACGAGAACTGAAAATCTTCCTGAATTGGCCAGAAACATCACCTCCGAAGGAATTTAGGGAAGAATGATTTCTGAATAATGCTTCTTGTCTATTTATAAAGGTGCATTATTCATCCATGTATAGGAAAAGAGCAAAACAGAATCATAAAGGAAATAACATTAGTTGTTATCCTATAGCAGTTTGGCAGTTCATTGCGAAGAATTTTTGATAGATTGTGAAATCTTTAGAGCCCGAAGTCCTCCCATCCAAAGGGACTATTGGTACTATGCTTGGTCGTTGTATCAACATCCATCGTAGGACCATCAGTTGATGCTGCAGTTGGGTCCATGCTTGCTGGGCTCATATCAGATTTGCAGATCAGATTTTTATTTGCTACAGTTTCCTCTCTTTCCTTTTAAATATCAATCTGAAATTGTCCTGCAGAGTACAATTTGGGTCTTGGCACAGTCAACACCCTAGAATTATTCCCTAGGAAGCCACGTAACATATTAAGTTTGTGTATTTCAAAGCAAGTTCATATATATTTCTGAAAAACAAACAGACTAACACCCATCACAATCACATATCCAGGTATTTACAATATCTGTTGCGCCAGGAGATGTTGTCGTTGCTGGAACAGATGGATTGTTTGACAATCTGTACAATGATGAGATTGCTGAAGTTGTTTTGAATGCAGTTAGAGCGGGACTAGAACCCCAAGTAACTGCTCAGAAGATAGCAGCACTGGCTCGTCAGCGAGCACTGGACAGGAATAGGCAGACACCATTTTCTACTGCCGCTCAGGAGGCTGGGTTCCGTTATTATGGTGGGAAGCTTGATGACATAACAGTTGTTGTGTCATACATAACTGGCTCAACGTGTGTGAGTTTTTTGCCATCTTAGCTTTGTTGCATTATGTATATTCCTGTTTATCTACAGGGGCTGGGTTGCTAGCCTTGTCTGTCATTTTTGACCCGATGTGCTACTGTTTAAAATCTTCTCCAAAACTTGAGTTAGTGATTTACCATATATAAATTCCTTCACAATGATGCCTTCATCTTCTTGCTTGCATTTTATATGCCACCAATTATTTGGCCATCTGTAATTTTTTTTCAAGAATGTGAACAACTTTAGTATAACGATTATTGATTATCTCCGAAGTAAACTATCCCCTGACAGACAGCAGCTGCAAAACCATATTCAACTATTTCTTGTGTGACCATATTATTGTTGTTACAGGCTAACCCTCTGGCCAAGCTAGGACCTTTGAACAAGATAGAGGTTAATGCGTTGTGTCATTATTTATTTTTGGGAAATGACACAAATTAACCTTGGGTATGGTCAACTGAAAATTTATCCCATTCTTTCACAAAAAATGCACTCTCTCCTACTACTGAATGGATGTCATTAGTTTTCCTGTTGGTTGACTCACCATAGTTAACCATGGTTGAGTGACACTCACAAGCATGCGTGTGGGTAGTGTCACAGTGGATCTGCTAGGGGCTCGACTACGACTGGGGCTGGTTTTTGATGATGGCAGGATAGTCATTCATGATTGTGGTTTATGTCTGGGTTGTTACACTTAGGAATGGTGACAATGTCGTAACGGAGGTTGATTTCTGAGGGTTGTCTTTTTGTAGAGGTTGAAAGGTGTTATTTTGTGATTAATTTGACTGCAAATGGTTTGGTTCCTGAAAATAATTGTATTTAAGATGGTTGGTGAGGTCGATTCTGGCTCACAATGGGAGGACTTGGTAGTGTGCAAATAGACACAGCAGCGGTCTATATTTTAGTTGAGTTTGTTATTTGAGGTTTAGGTTTTCTTCATATCATTTTATTTGGTTCCGATATCTGTTTTCGGATGGGACAGGATGGTGTGCGTTAAACAGGTAGGATGGGGTTGTGCATATTTCATGTGTTTTGATGCGTTGTTCATTTCCTGGTTCTGTTTCAGTGAGGGGTCAAAACCAGGGGATTGGACTGTATGCTGAGAAGCTTTCATGGTAATAAAGAAGGGAATGTTGGTAGAGATATTGCAAGGGAAAACTGTCATCTCCAACCACCACTAAATGGAAGCATAACTCCGAAACTCAAGCAAATACAAGATGAGTACACGGAATGGAGGAAGGCAATTGCTTCCTGCACCGTATCATTCTTTAACCTGCTCTATATCAATGAACAAAATAACTAAATTGCCCTTTGTGTTTATAATTCAATGCTTTTCAGATTTAGAGTCTGTAACTTATTTCTGAAAAATATTTTTCGGAATGTGAATATTGCATTCTGGAATATATTTTTTAGAAAACATTTTCTGGAAGGTAAATTTTACATTTTGAAAAATGTATTCGAGAAAATGTATTCTGAAAAGCATATTCCACTATGTAAATCGGATTCGAAAGATGTTTTCCGGAAAACATATTCACTCCTTTCGTGAATTTGAAATAAAATGTTATATTTCCGAAATCGATATAATGGATGTTGGAATTAATATGGTGCAGGAAGTAATTGCCAAGGAGGGATGATCCCCCTCCCCCAGAAAGCCGTAGCAAATGCCCCAATGGTCCTTTATTTATTTATTTCATGTTCTGGATTACCTTGTTTAAAAGTTCTGTTTGAAGATATACTTCCATAGACATTTATAGAAGTAAATAAGAAAGAAAAATTGAATAACCTTTTTCCATAAACTATAATTAATTTAGCCCAAGTTAAAATCAATTTTTCAGAGAAGCTAAATGGACTAGTTCTAAAAAACTGATTTTAACACGAGAAAAATTATTTCATTTTACGTTTTTATATAAATTTTTATGCAGAAACTAATTGGGATAGCACTAAGAACATGTAGTTGGACATCCTGACTTTGGTAATAGTTACTGCCATTGTTAGGGGGAGTGCAAGTTTTGTGTCAGAATGGAATTATGTGTTAATTAGTTAAACTAAGCTGCTGCTGTTGCTGAGTTAATGCAAATACGTTCTGTTATTGTTATAATCATTATTTATGTTTTCCTCTCTTCAGTCTCTATATAGCAGTATGTGGGAGGGTACTGCCCTTGGAATAGCATTTATGCCACCAGATACAACCTATAACATTAATAATATTATTTTTTACAATTAAACCTTTTAGTGATTCCTATAATTTGAGATTTAGTTTTTGTAAACTGAAATGTTAGTATATTTTTTTAAAAACATAAACCATTAATATGATACGCTTTTGATATACATCTGCCCCTTCCCCTTGTAATATAGTAACACTAAAAAATTTACCTGGAATAATTTTGTGGGCACTTGAGCCAAATGAGTAATGGTCTAACCAAGGATACCACATCCTTTTCTTAAATTGTTGATTGTTTGTTAAATAAAATCAAGGATTTATTTACACGTTTATTACATTTGATCAATAATTTATTCAATGGTTTTTGCTCATAAATAGTATATAATAATTTAATTGAACCAATTAATCATATCTTTGAATACCAAAACACTAAGGATTTGTTAGAATCTCCTTAACGTAACAGGGTGCATGGAGATGTAATGTCCTTTAGTGTGAACATGCTAATATCATAATTCCTAACTACAGAGTTCTGTAAAATTTCCTGTTCCATCAAGCACGTGTCTGGTTGTTGAGGAATTGCCTTGACTATTTTGTTTTTACAAAATCTTAAATAAATAAGTAATATTAAGTGAAGTGAGAAGGAAGATAAACCAAATTTATTTTTATGGCTCCTAGTTTCTTCAAACTCATACTAAGTATTTGGATTGGACATTTAAAAGTGCATCTTTGGTGGTAGAAGAAAAAGACGGCATAAATTAAAGTTTTTGTTTAGTCATGCCATCTATCAAACGTGTCTTCTTGTTTTTTGTCCTATCCTCAAACTTATTGTGGGATACAACCCATGGACCCATCACACAACACATTTTTAAACCACCAGACAAGCTTGGCATCTTATATGAAAGGCCCAAATTACAAACTTTAAGCTCCCACTTTTACTTTTTTTTTCTCCCCTCAATTTCTTGTCTCTAAATAGCACTTTTTTTTAGCTATATGACATCATCGAATTGTATTTTTTTCATTTTGTTTTAAAGGAATATGAGATATATCATGAAAAAGGCTTCATTTTTTATTTTATTTGGATATCTATTTAGATAGGTGTAGGAAAAAAGGTGTTGCCCTCACATATATAAATATATCGAATATATTAATATTACTAAAAAAATGCTTATCACATTTTTGTATTTTAAATTTCTTATATTTAATGAACGTATGAATACTTGCAATTACTTCAAGTTAACCACAGGAAGTTGTATGTGGCCATAATTGAATTACACTATTGAGGAGAGGGACAAAATTTAGAACCTCCAAGAAAATAACTGTTGCCGGAATCTCGTAATTGAAATAGTGCTGACTAATTTTCCCATCAAACACGGGTCTCGCTAATCAATGTTTAAGGAATCGCTATGTCTTTTTTTGAATTAACTTTCCTATTCAGTGTACATTAAAATCTTATGACATTCATAATATTTTTAACCATTGATCAGTAATTTTTTTAATTTCTTAATCAGGACATTGATTAGAATTTACATAATTATTATTACTATTATGAAAGATAGATGCGGAGTCCAATAAGGCTGCATAGGCTCGTGCGAAATTGATGGATTTTATTAGAATAACCAAAACCGAAGTTTATACTTAAATCACTGAATTTTGGATAATAACTTAAAAATATCAAACTAAGAAAAATAGTTTTTCAGAACCTTGTGCCATAAAATTAATTTGTATCACATTCTTACTATAAAATAAAATGAAATTAGATCACTATTTAAAAATAAATAAATAATGGCATTAATCATTATTAAACAATAGCCAATTCAATAAATTACAAACTAAGAATTAAATTAATATGATTTAAACATATTTTAAAGCAAATTTATCCAAATCGATTTTAATGACTCATTATTCAATGTGACAAATACTTTAAGAATGTTAACCACGAAGAAAAAAAAAATTTGCATATGAAATTTTGGAAATAATTATACACCATTGTATTCTATCCAAAAGTTATATTATTTCATTAAACAGAGCCCTTTTTTTTCAAATTTAGAATTTCCATATTTTTAAACTACGAAAATATATAATTTCATTAATATCAGACATCAAATACATATTTTATTAGATGAAGAGACAGAAAAAGAAAAACAATTATCCAATAAAACACATCTAGTTTTGATATGGAAGACAATTTCCTTTTTGAAGTGAAGCCATTGGAGTTGATAACGTCATTGATCCATTGAAGTGGCAGAAAATAGTATAAGTACCACAAATCTTTCTGACTTTTTCCATAGATCACAAAGTTGTGTCATAACATCTCACGTCAACTAATGTCAAGCTAAAGAAGAAGAAAGAAGAAGATTACGAACATAAATATGGGAAAGAATCACATGCCGAAAATACAAAACCAGGTAGCTAGTAGTATTAAAAACTATACACTATATTCAACATGTTAAAGTTTAATATGATATGATATAAGCTAACCAACGTTGAAACCCACCAGATTCGGTTCAGTGGGTTTGAGTAATATGCACGGAATTTTACTACTATCACCATTACCATCTTGTATTATATATCTATAATTTTAATGAAACAAATATGTTAAATTAAGAAAAACTAAAATTACAATTTAACATAGAAAAAACTAATGAAAATTAATAGAATTTATAAGAATTATTGTACTCATACATAACAAGAATAGTAGCATAGAGAAGATAGAAGATACTCCACTATTATTCCCACAAATGAAAAATCACATCCTTCAATTCCTGAACACCCTTTAGCCTTTTTCTTTCTCTTTCTTTGGAGAGTGGGTGAATGGAAACCCTCTTTAGATGAGTCATGATAGAAACCAGAATCTCTTACTCTCAGAACACTCTCTCACCTTTTGTACTCTTCAAGCTTCCTCTCTCACGCGTCACTCCCGTGTTCTTCATTCTTTCTTCACAACCTTAATGCTTAAGTATATACATATACACATACATATTCAATTCATTAATATAATTGTTCCCTTTATCTTACTGTATTTTATGCATGCATGCATGTGTTTTGGCTACCCCTAATTAAACAATTATTTTCATCACCTTTGCACTATCTTTAAAAATACTCAATTCTATGATTAGGTTTCATTTCAATCTTGTGATTGTGAGTCAATCAGTCCTACTAAGATACCCATCTTAAAAAAAATGAAAGATGTTTGGTTTTCTTCTTTTTTATCTATCTATTAACTTTTCATACGCTTTGAAGGATATGTAGAAATGATCTACTATTTCTTTTATTTTATGAAGATTTATTGTTGACTTTATAAATAAATAGCATTTAGTAAAATCCTTATAGATGAATTAGGTGTCCGAATGTATCCTTTATTCTTTTGGATTTTTCATTTATGCTCGCTAGTTTCTCACTAGATTATAAGAAGCTAGTTTATTTAATTATTTAAAATAAATTATTTTATGGTATGATTTTCTTAGACTTCCTTTTTAGGTTACTCATTTTAGTTTTAAAAAGAAGAACATTTTAATATTATAAAAAGTAACAATTATTATTTTAAGTCTATAAAAACATATATTTTTTTTTCAAAAAATATTGTTTTGTAAAATATTTATCAGTCACAGAATTTTAATTTAGAGATCATAAAATATAATAAGAGAACGCCTTAAAGAAAATAAAGTAATTATAAGGAATTATCTGTAACTAATTTATTAGTAAGGCATAAACATGTATTTAAAATGAATAATATTTTATTATGATTTTTAGGAAATTTTTTTTATTATATCATGTCCGTATTTATTAATATTATTAGTATTATTAATAGTCTGTTCCAAGTAGACATTAAATCCAACTTATACAGAACTTACCTTATCTCAATATTAGATCAACATCTTTATTGTAATATGATTATTCTTGTCATAAAATAAACAATGATAATAATACAATTAATAATAATAATAATATTAACATTAATAATAATAAAGATATTAATATTAATAATACTAATATTTGGATTGATATTAATATCATTATTAATATTATTAACATTAGCAATAAGAATGACAATAATAATATTCATAATAATATTATTATTAATAATAATAATATTAATAAGGATAGTAATAATGTTAATAATAATATAACATTAATATTATATTAATATCAATACTAATATTCATATAATAATAATTATTATCATTATTATATTAATAGTAATAATAACGTTAATAATAATAATAATGTAAATAGCAACAATAATGATATTAGTATTATTAATATTTCGTATGTAAGATTCTGTATGTAAAGGTAAGTATGTAAATTTTTGGATGTAATTTCGTATGTAAAAGTCTATATGTAATCATTTAGATACAAATTTGTATGTAAAAATCTATACGTAGTATTGATCATACATCCGAATGCAAATCCATATGTAATACTGAGTTTACATATGAATTTAAATCCGTACTAAAAATTCATATGTAATGTTTATTTTACATATGAATTTTAATCCATATATAAATTACCATTGTTTTATAGTGTTAATATCATATGTAAGGAAAATTGAAAAGATCATTACTTAGGTCAATTTATACACAAATCACACAAAATAATAAACATTAGGACAAACAAAATAATAAGATTATGGATACCTCACACGACAAGAAAAAATAATAGTTTACATATAATAATTATCTTCTTTCCTTATTTGATTGCTTTTAAAAATTAATATATTAATATGATATTATTTTTTTTCTCTTTCGATCTTATTGTTTCTCTTTTAATAACATGTGTATTCATCTTACTATTAGAGTCTTATTTATAATATAACTTATAATGATGACATATTAAGATAAAATAACATTTCTACTTCAAACAAATTTTTATATAATTCTTATGCTAGTTTCCTTCTAACCTATGTAGTCTGTCTTTGTAATAGTAAATATTTGTTTAAAGTGTTTCAAATGAAAACTTTAATTTATTAAATCAGGTGTAATAATTTAGAGGAATCCTATCTTGTATTAACTTATCCTCAAAGTATTAAATTGTTCAACTTATAAAATGGTAAATAATTAATTATAAAAATATAATTTTACAATTTTTAGATGTTATAAATTATATAAAAGATTAAAATTAAAATAAAAAGATAACCCAACAAATATTAAAAATAGGATAATAATTAATTGCATCTATAAGATTCAAATATGTAATAATAAGTAAAATAAAATTTAAAACAATTAAGAAAATTATTAAAATATAAAGAATGCAAAAGAGAAGAATAAATAAGATATACGCTACAAGTTAGAAGCTAATTGAAGTAGCTTATATTATAAGCTAGAAGTTTCTAAAATAAGTTATTTTGAGATACTAATGAAATATTTTTGTGTTGATCATATTAGCTTATAAGATATAACTAATTTATTGGTTTTACCAAACACATTCTAAAGAAACAACTACAAAAAAAAAACATGTTAAGTTAACAATAATAAAATAATGCATATAAATCATATCAATTATTTAACAATGAAAATCAAATATTTTATTACCTAGGTAAAATAAAATACCAATTGAATACTTAAAAGAGCATTTGAATTCCAATTGGAACACTCAGACCAATTTTCAGTTGCCATTAACATTGTACCAACATGTTTGACACTTTATTTTTCAGATTTAGCTAGAAGAAAAATTCACCTCAAACTCCACTTAAAGGCTATAATGATTTTTTTTCTAACAAAATCCAAATACACACTTAAAAACTAAACGATTAAACGAATTTCAGAAGAAGACATTAAATTTGAACATGTGCGATTTATTCTCAAACATGTCTCAAATAATCATTCAATTATTTTCCATCCGGTTTGATATCCAAATATAGAGTAGTTATTGATGAATCTTTACACCAAAACAAGTAACAGGAATTTCAATTTATTTCTTAGCAGCTACATCATTAAGTCATCAGTAAAAATCTCGATATCTAATTAGTATATTCTATAATTACTAATATCATACAGAAATGTATTAAATTATTGATAATTAATACCACTCAAGAATATTCATTATATCTTATTATACTCAATCTTCACTAAGCAAATCAATTAATTAATTATATATATATATATATATATATATATATATGTATATATATATA